>CEOQ01186149.1_pt1 | contig 134875 bp, 136 predicted proteins | sample 361351 | NCBI WGS metagenome assembly CEOQ01 (sample SAMEA2619907, study PRJEB7988) | marine metagenome | biome: marine biome (ENVO:00000447); feature: deep chlorophyll maximum layer (ENVO:xxxxxxxx); material: "saline water (ENVO:00002010), including plankton (ENVO:xxxxxxxx)" | depth 60 m | reverse complement strand
CTAGACCGTCTCCATTATCCTAGACCGTCTCCTAGCATATTCATCACTCAAAAGCCCTAACACTGATGAATCGTACCAGGTGTTATCTTTTCGGTGTGCTCCTCGGAAATGACCCTCAACGACAAAGCCAACATGATCTACCATATGCAAAGCGTTCGTATTATACTCTGGAACATCAACCCATACTCTATGAAGCTCTTTTTCCAGGAATGCGTAATCGAGGAGTTTGACTAACGCAGCAGTCCCAAAATGATGATGCCACAATTCTTTCTTACCAATTAAAAGAAACAATTGTGCTTCGAGAAGCGGCCATTCATATGCGAGCTGCCCTTCACCAATATGTTCATCCAATTCATCGAACACAGATATTACATCTCTATTGCGATCTGATGCTAATCTGTTTACTAATTCCATCCTTTCAGATGCATCAAAGGTTAGATCATAACCTGCATGAAAGGGTTGGCCATTATCATCACAACCGTACCACATTTGGTTTATTTCTGGGTCTTGCAGCCAGTCTTTAACTTGGAACAGATCATCTACCGATACTGTTTTTAAATTTACACTAGGTAACATTTGAACTTCCCCTTGGTTAGTATCTGCTTTAATGATACATAGTATAGCAACCTGTAATGATCCTTTCAATAAACGATAGACCAAGTCTCCTGATTTTTAAACGGGTACTTTCTGATCAACCATGACTGATCATTAGGCAGCCAGTGCCAATTTAGAATGTTTGCCGCTACTCCGTGTCCCAACAACCACTTTCTCTTTAGGGATATCTTTAGACCAACCACACTGCAGACAGGACAGGTAATACCCATAATAATCTTTATTCAGACTTACGTCCCCTTCACATCTTGGGCAGCACTTCTTGTGTAGCATCGCGAAACCTCCAAATTCTCAACATGAAGATATTGTAGAGTATATACTGCACTCTGTCAACTATATTCTACAGAATGTGGGATAAGCAATACCTAGGAATGGCTCAACAGGTGTACAAGAGAGGTATCGAGGGCATCTGCTAGTTTTACAGCCGCTCCAATAGTCAAATTTTGTTTCCCGTGCTCCACTGCACTAATGTAAGTACGGTCCAATCCGCAACTCGCAGCCAACGTAGCCTGACTCCAGGATTTTCCCTTTCGTAATTTCTGAATCTGATCCCCAATAACTATCAAATAATCTTCTAGTGAAGCCAGTCGCCCGTCAGTGTCAGTTATGCCACATACAACGCGCGCTCCAATCATCGCTTCTATGGGATCTGAGCCCACAATAATTTTGACTGTATCTGATCTGAAACAGGTATGCTTATCAAGGGTCTTAATACTAGGGCATCCACCTCCTAACATCAGCATAGGCGGATCTGGCATTTCTGCAAATGACTTCATTACTGACTCAACGTGGGGGATTTGATCATCCAAGCTGACTGACAGCGCCAACAAATTGATGTCGCCATCAGTAATAAACTGTATCAAGTCAGAAGTTAAAGTATCCGATCCTAAAAACTCAACTTCCCAACCGTCAAGCCTCATAAAGTCAGCTACTATGCGCGCACCAAAGGAATGCATATTCCCTTCAACGCAGGCTACTACTGCTCGATATCCATTACGTTTATTAACAGGGAATGCATTTGAGACTTTAATCATTTGCCCTAAAGCTGTTTCTGTAGCGAAATGTTCGAGAGCAGTACTTACCTTCCCTTCATGATACATCTTCCCTATGCAAACTTGTGATTCAGATAGGATATTCACATAGATATCACCTGCTGAGAGACCTAATTCAAGAGCCGAATCTATGACATTAGATGCTTTGTAGCCGTCTCTTTCCAGAACTGCTTCTACAAATTTATCCTTGAGATCACTTACTTGAGAAGAGTTTTGTTTAAGCATAATCTGCCTCATATATATATAATAGTTTGATTATATTATACATCACAGGCATTAATTTTTCTGAACAGTAGACTTTGTTCTACATGAGCCAGATGCTATAGCTACTCCAAGGTCGTATGTTTTATGCAGTTACCTTTTTTGCTTCACTTAAGGTATCAAAGGCCCAACGTAAAAGCTCGGTCGTTTCATCCCAGTGAATACACGCATCTGTCACAGACACCCCATACTGCAGAGCGCTGATATCACCAGTCAATTTTTGGTTCCCTTCATTGATATTACTTTCTAACATAGTTCCAACTATTGCTGAATTGCCCTCTGCTCGTTGAGACACGACGTCCTTAAATGCCGTAGCTTGCTTCGTGTGATCTTTATTAGAATTGCCATGACTACAGTCAATCACAATGTTAGGAGTAATTCCGGCTGCCTCAAGTTGCACTTGAGCGTCCTTCACATAAGGGGAAGAGTAATTCGGACCGCTGGAGCCGCCTCGCAAGACTAAATGTCCATTCGGGTTACCTGATGTTCTTACTATAGCTGTTCGCCCATTTTGATCATGCCCTAGAAAACCATGGGCACTACGGCATGACACTACAGCATCGGCCGCTATTTGTGTATTCCCATCTGTGCCGTTTTTGAAACCGACTGGCATGCTCAACCCGCTAGCCATTTGCCTGTGTATTTGGCTTTCAGTGGTTCTAGCACCAATGGTTCCCCAAGAAATAAGATCTGCAATATATTGAGGGACAATAGGATCCAGGAATTCAGTACCAGCAAACATCCCCATTTCAGATATTTTGATCAGTATAGATCTGGCTAAACCTAAACCTTCTTCGATATCAAAAGAATCATTAAGTTTCGGATCATAAAGGAGTCCTTTCCATCCAACTGTTGTCCGCGGTTTTTCGAAATACACCCTCATTATGACAAGCAATCTATCTTGAACTTCTTTTGCTAGGCCACATAATTTTTCGGCATAGTCCATAGCCAATTTTTCATCGTGAATTGAGCACGGCCCTGCAATAACAATCAAACGATCATCTCGGCCTTCCAAGATATCGATTACTTGTTGTCGCCCAGATAACACTGTAGCAGACGCTGTATCGCCTACAGGGTATCTTTCAATCAGTTCAGCTGGTGTTATTAAAGGTTCAGTACTCACAACATTTATATCCGTTCTTTTCGATTCAGTCATTTTTACTCCTGAGGTAGGCAAAAAAAAACCCTTTCAGTGATGAAAGGGCTGATTTGTATATCGAGTCTATCTAAACGCGACTACACGCCCCTTCCTTCATAAAATAATAGTAATATGTAAAGTAATTTTGTTTCATAGTGTTTTTATTCTCTACCCGATCGACAATACTACGTATAAGATGCGATGTCAATCCAACTTATCTGTTAGGTATCATCCAGGCCTTTTTGCCTAAGGACTACTGTCTCTTTGAGATACACATTATTGATCTCCGATTTAGATTTGTCTGTGTTAATCAATACTAATATCCTTATACACCGTTCAGGATATTCAGGGACAGGAATCTCCGTTGAGCACATCAAAGCAGTCTCAGTCCATCCCAACTGCCGAGCTGCTGCTGCAGGATATGCCGCATTTAAATCATCGGTCACAGTAAAAAAAGCAGCTGCCACTTGTTCTTCTTCTATTCCATTAAGTTCTATCATCTTTTCCAGCAATTCTTTGGTGGAACTATATATGTCCTGAGGTGAGTTAGTCTCAGATTGAGTAGCTCCTCTCACGCCAATACAATGTGTCATAATGCCTCGAATAAATTATGTACTTTTGCTTTTAACCACATTTATGCAGTTAGTGATTTGACAAAATCACCTGCTTTGTCTGCTACTTGTTCTCTATCAGATTCTAGCATCACACTAACTAATGCGCTACCTACTACAGCAGCGTCGGCTTTCGAACATATCTCATCGACATGAGATTTGTTTGAAACGCCGAATCCAACCGCAACAGGCAAACCAGTGAAACCTTTAATTCTTTCAACAAGATCTAATCCTCTCGAAGAGACTTCTTTACGAGCCCCGGTCACACCTGTAACACTTACGCAATATACAAAACCGTCACATTTTTCGACGGATAATTTAATGCTGTCATCTGTGCTAGTAGGAGCTATTAATGGAATGAAACTCACCCGGTAGTGATTACACAGCTCTTTAAAATCGCCAGCTTCTACGGCTGGCAAATCCACAATAATCACACCATCAACTCCGTGTTTATTGCATTCATCCAAAAAATGCTCAACTCCATATTGATACACAGGGTTAAAATAACCCATCAATACCAACGGAGTTACCTCGTTTTCTTCTCTAACAGCGCTTACTAATTTCAAGCAGTCGTCTATGTTCGTGCTATTGCCCAGCGATAAAAAGCTAGACTGTTGAATAACTGGCCCCTCAGCTAAAGGATCACTGAAGGGCATCCCAATTTCTACTATATCAGCTCCCGACTCGATAAGGTTCGGTATAGTCACGCGAGTAGCCTCCATATCGGGAGCTCCGGCAGTAATAAAAACAACTAGGCCGTTACGATTTTCATTTCTTATTTTTTTGAAGCATTTGCTGATACGATTCATAAACTTAACTCTTATTATTCATGACCAAAAGTTATAGCTATTCCGACCAATTGTCAATTCATTAGGATAGTAAAACAAATCACTAACAGATTTTGAGCTCCGTGGATCAAGATGCAAGGAGTCACACTCTTCGCCTTATGATAGACATACCCAAGTATCATACCGGTAAAAAAGGTGGAGGAAATCACAATAATTTCAAGCTGACCTGCGTGGAAAAAGGCAAATATCAGAGCTGACAATGCAATGTTCATTCCGGTACCAAGGCGAACGAAATTTCTTGATAAAAACGACCTAAAAAAAATCTCTTCAGAAATCGGGACTACCACTGCTAATGCCAATATGCTCAAAAAAATAAACTCACCTTTGAAAATCAGGTTCGTATATTCGATTTTAGGCACCAAAAAGTCTGCCCCCAAAGCAGACACAATCACTACCATTGCGGTGCTGATTGACACACTAAGTACCAATCCTCCTATGACAAAGGCAGTTAAGGTAGTCCAATTAATATGATCACCCATCTCTAGTTCTGAAATAATGAATAATCGAATGTCTGTATCCCCTAGCCAATTAATGATGATACCCACAAGAAGCGCCAAACCTAGTGTGGCTATCACAGTCATTAATGGCGCAAATCTATCGGGGCCATCAGGTAATAAGCCAAATACAAACCCTAAAACCACAATTAATACGATCCCGCTTGAAGCAAGACACATTGATGCTAATATTCCGTTTTTTACACTCATAATGTTCTATAATGGTATCATTCTACGAGCATACAATGGAGTACTATTATGTTAAGTAACGAAGAATTTCAATCTAGGTGCGAATCCTTGCAGATTGACGGGGAACCGGATTACTTAGAAGCATTGAACCGACATGCTCAGGCAACGATACGGTCGGCACAGGCCCTGAATGAGATTTCCCTTGAAAATGAAATCCCCGCCATGTTATACAATAATCAGACAGAGGAGTAAGAGATAATGGATAAGATAACTCACCTCAGTCTACACAAACAGTCCCAATTACTACATTCGCAGCAACTCTCAGCTACAGAATTGGTGGATGCGTACTGCAAGAGAATTGAAGAAACAGAACCTTTACTGAATTCGTTCATCACACTGACTCTAGATGAGGCCAAACAAAGGGCAGTGGGCATATCTAATCAAATATCCTCGGGAAATTACCTAGGGCCTCTCCATGGTATTCCTATAGCACTAAAAGATCTGTTTGATACCGCAGGGTTGAAAACAACTTCTGGCTCCAAGATTTACGATAGCAGGATTCCTGCAACAGACTCCACAGTAGCTTCTAAATTAAATTCCGCAGGCGCGATACTCTTAGGGAAACTAAACATGCACCCTTTTGCTTATGGACCCACCGGGGAAAATGAAGACTATGGGCACATGCACAATCCATGGAATTTAAACAAACTAACCGGTGGCTCGTCAGGAGGATCTGGTTCCTCTGTAGCAAGCGGGCAATGCACGGCAGCCTTGGGTAGCGACACAGGAGGATCCGTGCGAATTCCTGCCTCTTTATGCGGAATAGTTGGCTTCAAACCGACGTACGGCAAGATAAGTAAGCACGGTGTCACTCCTTTATCTTGGTCCCTCGACCATCCGGGACCTTTGACAAGGACAGTGGAAGATGCTGTCATTATGATCAACGCCATGAGTGGTGCTGATCATAATGACCCTTCATCAGTTCACACAGATCAAGTATCCATGGATTTTATGGAATCAACAGATTTGACTGGTGTCAAAATTGGCGTACCTCAAGAATTCTTAAACGATATTGATCCTGAAATGAGCTCATTAATTGAAGAAGCTCTGAAAGTATTAAGGACTCTTGGAGCAGAAATTAAGACTGTCTCTTTCCCAATGCATTCCTATTCAGAATCAATATCTAACTGCATCCTTATGCCCGAAGCAACCAGCTATCACAAGCAGATCTTAAAGACCATACCAGATCAAATATATGAACCTGTAAGACTACGCTTGCACGCAGGCTTATTTATTTCCGCAGAGCAATACGTTACGGCTCAAAGAATAAGACGAATTTATTTTCAAGAACTATCTCAATTGCTTGATGATGTAGACGTTTTAGTAGGCCCAACGGAGCCTGTTTTTGCCCCGGATATCTTGAGTGAAACAGTCAATATAAACGGCACTGACCGGAATACTTCGGCAGCATTAACTAGCCTTAATAGGCCTTACAACATCACGGGTATGCCTGCTATCACAGTACCTTGCGGATTCAATTCTGACTCACTACCTGGAGGTCTACAAATAGCAGGAAAACCTTTTAATGAATATACAATTGCCAAAGTAGCCTATGCTTACCAAGAATCTTGCAACTGGAAAAATATGCTACCGGATTTGTAATATGATCACCACCGTAACATTTGACCTATGGAACACATTGATCCACGACACCAGAGAAAATGGTGAAACTCGAACGGCCAGTCGCCTAGATCAAGTAAAAGGAATTTTACAAAGATCCAACATTAACATCACCATAGACGCGCTTAAACAAGGATATTTCCAATGCTTGCACGATTGTGTCAATATACGATCCACTGGGAAAGATGTCACTTTTTCAGAGCAAATACGCATATTCCTAGACAATTCTGAAGTAGGGATTTATGAGAATTTAGACCATCAAGCCATCTGCCAAGTTGAAAATGCATACGCTGACGTGTACCTAACATATCCTTCCGTGATGGATCCGACGTCACTAAACCTCATCAGAGCTCTAAAATCATTAAGAATCAAACTAGCCATCATCTCCAATACCAGCATGACCCCAGGAACCACTTTCAGGAAATTCCTGTTCTCCAATAAGATCGGACAGTATTTTGATGCTCTAATATTTTCCGATGAATTACAAACGAGTAAACCTGATAGGTATATATATGATTACACATTAAGCAAGCTGTCCTCCGCCCCATCTGAATCACTGCATGTAGGAGACCAATATTCTACAGATGTAAAAGGATCCATCGGAGCGGGTATGAAAAGTGCACTCATAGATCCGAAACCAGATCAAGGTACTTGGGACGTTGGACCACCTACATATACCTTTCCTTCTTTGTCTGACTTCAGAAACGATCTGAAGACAGTCTTAGAAAATTCTTAGTTCATTCATTTACGCTATTTTCCATTTCTGATAGTATTAACCCTGATGCCCCCGTCGTCTAGCGGCCCAGGACATCGCCCTCTCACGGCGAAGATCAGGGGTTCGAATCCCCTCGGGGGTACCATTTTAACGTACCAAGAAAACTTGCTACCGATCCAACTTAGCTAAAGGATTATAGGCCACAACTTCCCAAACACCTTCATCATTAACGTTAGATTGAGGATCTAATGAATAAAACGTCCCTTGCAAAGTTTTATTAGGCAACATCTGTGCCCTGAAATGTAACTCTTCACCTAAAATGATCATTCTTTGTCTATCTAATGCCATGAAGTTCAGCACGTCAAGTTCAATCCATCCATGGATAATCCCCGTGGTGAAAAGCGGTTCTTCAATTTCTATAAACCCGTTGACCACACATCCTTCTTGAAGAATATCTAATAACATAGGAGCATTAGCACCCGTATATTCATTTGTAATAGTGCCTTTATACACAGCATCCATATCCATACATTCTTCTTGAGATTCTGATTCTTGGGGTTTCGATATATCATCAGTCACAGAGGAGCACCCCAGACACGTGATGACCAGAATTAAAATACCTATAAATCGACGCAACATCTTTTTCTCGCTGTTAATTATTAACTAATACTCGGTATGATAAACTACTAACACATGCAAGGCCATAACAGACATACTAATTCGACACACAGGTGACCAAAATGATTGATCAAGACAGACTTGTTAACACGTTCCTTGAACTTATCCAAATCGACAGCCCATCAGACGAAGAAGAAGAAGTAGCCAAATACGTAACGCCTATATTGGAAGGCCTCAACTTTACCGTCGAACGAGATCATCATGGGAACTTGATCGCATCGGAACCTGGAGACGAACCTCTGATGTTGTCAGCGCATATGGATACTGTGGAGCCTGGCCGAGGTATCAAGCCATCTATAAAAGATGGACGCATAGTCACAGACGGTTCTACGATATTGGGCGGAGATTGCAAAGCTGGCATGGCAGCTATTTTGGAAGGGCTAACTACCCTACACAGCCAAGGAATAAACAGAAAACCAGTTCAAGTTGTATTCACTAGAGGGGAAGAAATAGGACTCGTAGGAGCAAGCAATCTTGACTACACCATGATAAATGCAAAACATGCTGTGGTCTTTGACGGTAATGGACCCGTGAACCACATCACTGGTTCTAGCCCGACGTATATGAAATTTGATGTCACGGTGCATGGACGAGCGGCTCATGCTGGAGTAGAACCGGAAAAAGGATTATCGTCCATCCGCATAGCATCTGAAATTATTCAAGAATTACCTCAAGGTAGGCTCGACGATGAAACAACTTTTAACGTCGGATTAATTCAAGGGGGTACAGTCAGGAACGCCGTTCCGCCAGAGACTACCTTTGGTGGAGAATTCCGTAGTATGAATACGGAAACAATCGATCTCTTAAAAATGCAAGTCACTGAAACGCTTGATAAATACAGAACCATGTATTCAGACGCTAACATAGATGAATCGTTCGAGGTTATGTTCCGAATGTACAATTTAGACCCTGAAGAAACTATCGCAAAATTATCAACCGCTACCATGGAATCCATGGGACTGGTACCTGACATCAAACCATCTGGCGGAGGCACTGACGCCAATGTAATGAGATTACACGGGATTCAGTCAGTAGTAGTGGGCATGGCGACTAATGAAATGCATACTGTAAACGAGTTTGTCATAATATCAGATCTCGTCGACGCAGCAACTTTTTGCGCAAATTTGATTAAAACAGGCTGATAAACAGAATTAATAAATAGCCCGACATACTTCATTGAAAAATTGCTCCTTCTGCCACTGCCTTATCCCTGATTCATAAGTGTCGAACCCTGAGGATAAATTATCCGGATTAGCCATCGCCACAGCTTCCAACCCTTGCATGGGGAAAATAATTCCAGGCTGCAAACCCAAACTGCCAGCTTTTTTAGTACGCCACTCTCTCAAAACTTTGAGCCTTTTCCTTGCTTTTTCATCAGATTTCATTTTAGATTTGGATTTGATCGGTTTTTCCACTAGCGGTCCACTTTTAGCTTTATCAATGACAATCGCAATCCAATCTCTATTGTTATTGATCCATTGATTTTCTGTAAACAAATCTTGTTCAATATACAAATCAGGATTCTGAGCCATACGTACTAAGGTGTCGTTGTTCACGATGCGGTGAGCTGGCACATTTCGCCTTTTAGCATCTTCTTCTCTCAATTTGTATAGTTGTTTAAGAACCGTCAGCGCTTTTCTATCTAGTTTACCTACTCCTTTTAGTTTCTGGTAACCCTCTTCTATAATATCGATTTCAATATGCTTGATGTTTTCAAACATCTTGCATTCTTCTAAAACCCATTCATATCTACCGATAGCAATAAGTTTTTCCTTGATCACTTCATACAGTTGATGCAAATACAACACATCGGCAGCTGCATATTCTAAGGCCCGTTCAGATAAGGGCCTGTAGCCCCAATCCGACTTCTGAATAGATCTGCTTTTCTTAATTTTAATTCCCAAGAAAGTATCTATCACATTGCCTAAATTAGAAGAATCGATCCCAAGGAATCTAGCCGACAGTTCAGTGTCGAAAATGTTACGTATACGAAACCCATAATCTCTATCCAAACTACGCAGGTCGTAATCACAACCATGGATAATCTTCATAACATTTGGGTTTTCTAAAACATTAGCCAAAGCACCAACATTATCCATTTCCAACGGATCCACAATATATACCCCATTAGGTGTAGACAATTGAATTAAACAAATCCTGTCTTGATAAGCATGTAAATTATTGGATTCTGTATCAATCCCAATGATGTCGTGGCCTCTCAGTGCAATTGCCAATGATTCCATTTGTTCCGCTGAAGAAATATATTCCATATGATTCCAATATCAAGATTAATAATGAGCAGCTATAATATTCCCTGTGCCAACCACTAAGTTAAACTTTTTAACAAACAACTTCCACACATTACCCTACGATTTTCACACAATTTTAAACTTTATGCAGTTGTTTTATTGCATCAAAGCTCTACAATAACTCTAAACCATATTGGACGTGCAATGCAAAAGGAGAAATAATGAACGGAAGCGAACTGAAACAAATTTTACAATCGGGGGGCAAAGTTTACGGAACTATGATATCAGTAGCACGAAATCCTAGATGGATTCCACTACTGAATGATGTTGGTCTTGACTATGTCATAATAGATACCGAACACAACCCAAGAAGCAGGGGCGAGTTAGGAGACTTCCTAACTATGTGGAACACTGTCGATGTTGTGCCTATAGTTAGAATTCCGATTCCTGATTCCCATTACGTCACTATGACAATAGACGCGGGAGCTCAAGGCGTATTAGCCCCGTATTGCGAAACCGTGGAACAAGTGCAAGAAGTCATAGGCGCTGCCAAGTGGAGGCCATTAAAAGGACAAGCAGTCAGAGACTTAGTTTCTTCCGGAACTCAGGTTAGTGATGAAACAACCCAATATTTGGAAAATCGCAACAAAAACAACATAGCAATTATAGGTATCGAAAGTGTTGCAGCAGTAAATAATCTGGATAATATCCTAAAAGTACCTGGAATAGACGGAATTTTTGTTGGCCCTAATGACTTGAGTATCTCTTTAGGTATCCCTGACGATTATAACAATCCCAAATATATAGACACAGTTAAGCATATAATAGCGACCTCTGAATCAGCAGGAATCCCAGTCCTTGTACATCAACAATCGATGGAATTATCCGAGTTTTGGGCACAAAACGGAGCTAGATTTATATTACATGGAACCGACAGGCGGGCGATGGTTGAAGGATTTAAATCTGAGTTCAGTAAATTAAGAGCTAAGTGATTCAGTTTTTGAGCAAATGAACAGTAGTCACATCTCCTGCTCCAGAACACTGTGAAACGCCAACTTGCGCCCCTTCTACTTGTCTGGGACCGGCTTGGCCTCTCAGTTGTAAGACTGTCTCATGTATCATTCTGATACCTGAGGCCCCAAATGGGTGGCCCATAGCTAATAACCCTCCATCAGTGTTCGTAGGACGGTCTCCTGCTAAGGAAGTACGGCCTTCTTGAGTGGCTAACCAAGCTTCACCTTTTTCAAATATATGTAAGGATTCCAATTGTTGCAACTCGCCTATTGTTGCAGCATCATGGACTTGTATTAAATCTACTTCGCTCGGGGACACACCAGCCATTTCGTATGCTTTTAACGCTGCGGGTTCTGTTCTATATGGACTGAAAGCTGAGTGATCGCTACCATTTCCATTGTAATCACCCGAGGTCAATATGGATGCTACAATTTCAGGTGAACGCTCTCGTGAAATGCTAAGGGAATCCATTACATCGTCAGCACAAAGGACCACTGCCGCTGCTCCTTCACTCGTTGGGCAACACTGAAATAACGTCAACGGATCAGCTATCATTCTCGAATTAATTACTTCATCCAATGTGTATGTGTCGTTCCTATGAGCATTGGGGTTCAGTGATGCGTGCTGCCGATTTTTTACCGCTACCTGCGCTATAGACGACACAGGAGCTCCTGTGTCGACCATGTATCTACGCATTCGTAATGCATAACCCCCCATCATGTGATCCCCGCCTATCAAACGATCTGGACTATCTGTAGCAGTAACAGTCACGGGCCCGCTGGGAACTTTCTCTGCCCCGAAGACCAACGCTACATCGTACAAACCTGCGTTAATCATCCAAAATGCTTGCCACAGTGCAGTCGAACCACTAGAACACGCATTCTCAACATTGATAATAGGTATACCTGTGAGTCCCAATGGAGATAATACTCGTTCTCCTATCGACATGCCTTCATAATAAACATGACCAAAATAACCAACTTGAATTTTATTCCACGGTATATCCGTATCAGCCAATGCTTCCACTACCGCTTCCCTAGCCATAGTCGAAATATCCTTATTCCTAAATCTCCCAAAAGGATGTAACCCTATGCCGGTAACCCTTACCTTTCGATTTATTTTCGTTTGTTGCATGTCAAACCTTCAAATCACTAATTCGTAACTTTCCATTTGTAAACTGCCATCGGATGTTTCCCTGATTCATCTATAGCATAAGATATCTCAATCGGCATATTTATTGCCAATTCGTTGGATTCCATCCCAACAATCTCCGCCAAAACATGCGGGCCTTCTAGCAATTCCCCTTCAGCCAAAATGTATGGTGTGTTACCTGTCCATCCAGCAGGAGGTACATTGATTACCGTAAAACTATAAAGTCGAGCTTTGCCTGAAAACTCGATCGGAACGACTTGCCGCTCGGTGCATTGCTGACAATTGGTCGCCGGTCCAAATATATAGATACCACATTTTATACATTTAAAACCAACAAGATGGAAATCTGAATCGTTCTGTTCGTTTAATTTGAACCGAGTGGGGTCTACTGATACAATTTTTGCGTTACTCATACTGATATTTTAACAACATATGGCCGATACACAAATCTTAGATAACCTGGACTGAGCCTAATGACGGACACTAATTCACAATTAGAAACTATTTTGCCTTGGGAACGAACCTTGCCAGACTTATTAGACGAGGCGATAAGAACTAACCCTAATAAAATTTTCTTGGAGCTTGACGGCAATAACATCACATACAACGATTTTGGAGACTCCACACGAAAAGCCGCAGAAATGTTCCTCGAACTCGGTATATCTTATGGAGATAGAGTATGCATGTTCTTAGATAATTGCCCTGAGTTTCTCTACGCTTGGTTTGGCTTATCTAGGATAGGTGCTATTGGAGTCCCAATCAATACTGCGTACAAAGAAACAGAATTTACATTCATAGCTAATAATTGTGCTGCCAAACTTGTTATATACAGTGAAAGACTCAAAGAAGTGGTGGAACAATCAATACATAATGTTGCTTCTGTCCATCATTATTTAGAAGTACCTCAAAGTCCAAACAGTTCAAATAGTCAAGTATTCCTCCCCCAAACTCGTTCATTAAATGGGACACAATTCACTTCGTCAGTTACACCTGATTCCATCTCAACTCTAGTGTACACATCAGGGACCACAGGAGACCCCAAAGGAGTTCAGATCACCCATAAAATGTACGTCGCAGCAGGTCAAGGCTTCGCTTACTGGACTGAAGCTTCCACTCAAGATAGATTTTTTACATGCTTACCATTTTTCCATGCCAATGCCCAATATTATTCCACCATGGGCACTTTAGCATCTGGAGCTACCCTTATAGTAGTAGATCGATTTAGCGCTAGCAGATTCTGGACTCAAGTACGAAATTCGAACGCTACCGTGGTCAATTTTATAGGTATGATGATGTCCATACTTTCAAAAAATGAACCTTCTCACAGTGATTCGGAGAACTCTGTGAGACTATTTTATGGTTCACCTGCGTTTAGTCCTGAGTTTCTCAAAAAGTTTGAAAAGCGCTTTGATACAGACATAATAGTAGGATTCGGCATGACTGAAACATGTTACGGAACAATAGAGACGATTGGAGACCGTAGAAGGCCAAATTCATCAGGCAGACCAAGAATGCACCCAGATAAACGTTTCCAAAACGAAATCAAAATCATAAACGATAAAGGAGAGTCTCTTCAGCCAGGGAATCCAGGCGAGATCGCTCTACGCAACCCCGCTATCATGCCTGGTTACTGGCAAAATCCGGAACAATCACAATTAAGCCTACAACAAGGGTGGCTACACACAGGCGACCTAGGATGGTTAGACGAAGACAATTTCCTGTATTTTGTAGACAGAAAAAAAGATATCATACGTCGCCGAGGTGAAAATATCTCATCTAAAGAAGTGGAAGATGTCATTAAGCAGCATCCCTCCGTATTGGAATGCGCCATTATAGCTGTGCCGTCTGAATTTGGAGAAGATGAAGTCAAGGCATATTTGATACCACGAAACGACCAAGGAGTTGATCCTATTGAGATAACTAAATGGTGCGCCAGCAAATTGGCCTACTTTAAGGTACCCAGATATATTGAAATCCGAGAAGAACTCCCACAAACTCCTAGCCTACGCATCCGGAAAGACATTCTCCGGAGTGAGAAAACAGATTTAACAGCACATTGTTTTGATAGAGAATCCGCAGGGATAGACATTCGATAAGGAGAAAAACACATGAGCGAAGTAAGACACTGGTTATTCAAATCGGAGCCCGGAAATTATTCATTCGGAGATCTACTAAAGGAAAAAGATCAAACAGCAGAATGGGACGGGGTTAGGAATTATCAAGCCAGAAACCTTATGCGTGACGAGATGCATATAGGAGACAAAGTACTGTTTTACCATAGTAGTACGAAAATCCCGGCTGTAATTGGGACGGCAATTATAGTTAAAGAAGCCTATCCTGATTTCACAGCATGGGATTCGACTGCAAAATATTTCGATCCTAAAAGTGACCCAGACAACCCTACTTGGCTTATGGTAGACATCAAAGCAAACCGGGAATTCAACCACGAAGTAACACTCCAAGAGATCAAGGAAAATCCCGCATTCCAAAATATGATGCTCATCAAACGAGGCGTGAGATTATCAGTTCAACCAGTTACAGAGGATGAATACAACCTAATAGTAGAGTTAGGAACAAACTAACCTTCAATTAAATTCAATACAGTATTAGTAATTTCTGAAGAATTGGCCAGTGTCTCAACTGCGCTTAGTTGCCCCAGAAACTCCTGGGCCTGTTCGGTTTTATCAAATCCAAGTCCATATTCCAAACACGATCTAAATTTCTCATAAATCAGGTTACTTATAGTGGAAGGGGACTGAACCACTGAACTTTGAGTCACTTCTACTATCATCTTTTCATTGTTATTAACCGTAAGTTCTAAGTGTCCAATAAGATCATTTTGATAATTTGTAGGGTGTGGCTCCCATTCAATCATTCTTGTTAGTTGCACAACCTGTTTGTTTGCCAAATCGTCTAGTTGATGCAATCCAAATCGTCCATGGATAAGGCTTGACGCTATCAAAAACCCAACATGGAACTGCGCCTCAATCTGGTTTTGGGGAGGGTGGAGAGAATCAGAATTATGTTTATGTCGTTCAAAAATTTCACTACCACATTTCAATTTAATTGCACTTATATCTTCGATCTTCAATCTATGTGAATTGATATCTGCGTGAGCTTTCAAAGATGCGGATATGAATTTGTGGGTGGGCCTACCACAAGGGTATGGCTTGAAACTGAGATCTGTCATTAAATACATGGTGCCAAAGTCTTCCAGTCCTTTAGATGTATCATATCCATTAGGCTGGTACATTTCGAAAAATCCATACCTTCCCCATAACGGGTCTTGAGCACCAGTAAGTCCAGCTTGGGCATAGAGGGCAGCGGTAACGGCGTTAGAAGCGGCAAATCCAGCTTGTAGTCTCTTAGTAAGCGCCCCATCTAATATGCATTGTCTCGTTCCAGAAGCTTGACTCAACGCTATCCCTAAAGCTTGTTGAATCAATGGAGCATCTAATCCTAAGACTTTACAGGCAGCTACAGTTGCTCCAAAAATACCGAATGCACCTGTCCTATGCCACCCTAAGTCTTCATGCGCTATAGCTGCTAGTCTACAAGACATTTCAATCCCTGATGCAATAGCTGTTAAAAGTTGGGCTCCTGTGACTCCTCCTGTCTGCTCTGCCATAGCAAGCGCAGCAGGTACCACGCTAGCCCCCACATGAATATTACCTGCAAAATCCAACGTGTCATCAAAATCAAGTGCATGTGCCATAGCACCGTTAATCAACGCAGCTGAAGGCGCAGGTAATTTTAAGTCTCGGCACAATACCGAGCTTTGAGGCTGCCCTTGCCATTCACTATGTAGTGTTACAAGTTGGTTAATCCCTGGGGCATTTTTGCCTGCAATGATTACCCCCAAGATATCAATCAAGTCATACTTTGCATAATTGATAGCCTCTACGTTTATATCAGATATATCCAAACGTTCGATCGTGGTACAGAAATTATATTTGTCATTACTCATTATAGATCTCTATGTACGTGACTCCAGAAATTATCTAACTCTGATATATCATCCATTCCAACAAGTTTTCATCTGGATCTCTAGCATACAGACTCACTGCAGGAATCTTGCCCCCTTGTCGTGCTCCTTTACGTTCGCCAGGTCCTCTGATGATTTCTACTCCAGCGTCATTTAACAGCGCAACACATTCATCCACGGTGCCATTCCAAACAAAACATATATCTCCGCATCCCGGAACAGCTGTTGGCCCCCTGTAATCGGCAACGTATCCTTCGGGATGTACATTAATTTTACTGTCCCCTACTTGAATATTAAATATATTTACTTTTCCGGCCCTCCATTCTTGCTCATCATTAATCACAAATCCGAGTTTCTTGTAAAAAGCAATTAATCGTTCTGCATTTGCTGTTGGAATCGCTATATGATCTATCCCTATACTAGCCATTTATAAACTCCTAAAACATTTCATGATTTTGTAGTGTTGTGCTCCATTATAAGACAAATGTCGACGCTACTCTAAATTCCTTGACAAGCAATACCAGCCCTCATAAAATCTCAGCATAGGCTGATCTCTGGAATACTCTACCATACTAATACGCCTATACTAGGGAGATGAAATGAACAATTGGCCAACTATCATATATAAAGAAGAGGGCATGCGAGAAGGCATGCAGATAGAAAATTCAAATATATCCGTAGACCACAAAGTAGAGCTTCTGGATGCTCTATCAGAAACCGGACTGAAACAAATAGTTGTCGGATCATTCGTAAGTCCCAAATGGACACCGCAAATGGAACGGATAGATGAGATAGTAACTAAATTCACTCCAAAACCTGGGGTGACTTACACTGCGTTAGCTCTAAATCCAAGAGGAGTAGAAAGAGCACGAGCCTATTCCCCACCTTTGACCATCGAGAGAGACAAATATCCTAGATTAGGCGTGCACATGTGTGATGTATTCGTACGTCGAAATACTAACAGATCCCAAATGCAAGAAATGGAACGCTGGGCTCCAATAATTGCTCAGGCACAAGAACTGAACATAAAAGAAGCAGGTATCGGAACTAATGCCAGTTGGGGGTCAAATTTCTTGGGTGAAATCCCAGTCGACGCATTAATGCAAATGTTTGAAGTGCAACATAGCCTTTGGGACGAAGCAGGTATCAATGTGGTTAGTTGCGCGATGGGTGATCCTATGAGTCATTGTACCCCGGCCAAAGTGGAAGAAAGTATCGTAAGGGTTAAAGAACGCTGGCCTGATATAAAACACTTCAGGCTTCATCTACACAACGGAAGGAATATGGCGATCGCCTCCGCTTACGCGGCAATGAGAGTGCTATCGTCTGAAGATACTTTAGAACTAGACGGTACAATAGGCGGATTTGGAGGATGCCCGTATTGCGGTAATGGCCAAGTCACCGGAATGGCTCCCACCGAAGACCTATTGCACATGATGGAAGACATGGGTATCCCCACTGGAGTTGATATTTCTAAATTGATCGATTGTGTCTGGATGGCAGAAAGTATAATTGGACGTGAGCTTTATGGTCATGTTTCGAAAGCTGGTCCTCGTCCGAAGCACAAAGAAGAACTATACGATATCAACATGCCGTTTGTGGAAACCCCTGCTCAAGCCAAACACTACAAATTAGGACCTGATGTATATGAGGGAGGTATATACCCTTATAGCGAACCAATCCAAAGTCCTTACCGGGACAGAGTAGACTCTGGGACTGATGCATACGGATCAGGGGACGAATTCCCTTGGAATGAAGAATGGATGCCTAAGCCATTAGAGTAGATTTACCTAGATGCTCGCGAATTCGCGAGCATCTAACTCTTCATAGCAATACGTATTATCTCTTCATCCCGCGGGAAAGCTAGTTCCGGAAGTTCATCTAATGCGAAATACCCACTGTCAAGGACTTCGCAGTTAGTATTGACATCGCCCAAGAAACCTTTGGCCAAATAAGCTACAACTATAACTGGAGAATCATTACTTGAGTACACTCCAATTAGTTCTACATTTTTAATCTGTAAGCCTACTTCTTCTAAAATTTCTCTTGCTACTGCTTCCTCCACAATTTCATATCGATCGACATAGCCACCCGGCAAACTCCATTTACCATATCCTGGTTCATTCCCCCTTTTAATCAACAAAACTCGATGATCTGTAGTTAAGACACACACTGCGGAAACTTTTGGATCAAAATAATAATCCGAGTGACAACTTTGACATTGCAAAATCTTTTTCTGTTCAAAATCAACTAACTGGATAGTGTTACCGCATTTTGGGCAATAGGAATGTGAAGGTTGCATATATGATCTCTCTTACAGAAAGGTTTTCTGGTAACAAGCCTTAACAGTTTCTAATGAAGGCATCGCATCTTGAGCACCTATTCGAGTGGTTGCTAATCCTCCCGAGCAAACGGCCCATTTCATGGTCTCCTCTATACTCCACCCATGATATATCCCATAGATCAGTCCACCGTTGAAAGCATCGCCAGCAGCAACAGAATCTACAGCATCTATTTTCACTGCTGGAACGTACACTTCATCACAATCATCAATATACAAAGCACCTTGAGATCCCATTTTTACTACCACTTTGGGAATCCCCATGCCCTTTATTTTACGAGCTGCGGCAAACCCAGATTCTACATCCATCACTGGTATGCCTGTGATGTATTCTGCTTCTGTTTCGTTTGGCGTAATTATGGAGACACATTCAAATAAGCGAGGGGGAATGGGTCTGGTTGGTCCTGGGTCTAGCATTACCGTCACATCTCTGTGTTTTGCGCTAACAGCCAATTCTTCAGATATATCAAGAGGACTTTCGAGTTGTAACATGAGATACCTAATCGAGGCTTTATCTTCCATAGATTTAACAATCAAATCTTTCTCAGAATATGCATTCGCTCCATGCACTTGAATGATTTGATTTTGTGAACTTTTATCCACATTAATCACAGCAACTCCTGAATGTTCATTCGGAACCGTGGCAATATCATCGATAATAACGCCTTTCGTCTTCAAACCTTCGAGTAATGTTGGAGCGAATACATCGTCTCCTACTGCCCCTAACATGCATACAACCAAACCCAACTGACTTACAGCCACTGCTTGATTGGCGCCTTTACCGCCCGCATAAGTAACAAATTGATCACCTAAAATGGTTTGACCAGGGGCAGGAAATCTATCTGATCTAGTAACAAGATCGATGTTTATACCCCCATACACCAAAACTTCGCATACATCACTCATAATAGATCCATGCTATAATTTCCCTTCCAAGAAATCAAACCTATATAATAGGAAGAGGTGGTTCATATGCCTAGTGCTCTTGATAAAATTAAAGTAGTAGACCTAACCAGAACGCTGGCTGGTCCATTCTGTACTATGATGCTAGCAGATTTAGGAGCAGAGGTAATCAAAATTGAAGAGCCCAGTAGAGGTGATGAAACCCGAATGTGGACACCATTTTGGAATGGTGAAAGTACTCAGTTTGTATCATTCAACAGAAATAAAAAAAGCCTCACCGTCAACCTCAAAACACCAGAAGGTGTAGATTTAGTAAAGAAATTAGCATCGGACGCAGACATAATGATAGAAAGTTTTCGTGCGGGCGCTTTAGAGAGTATGGGGCTCGGATATGAAGACATAAAGCTTATCAATCCAGAAATTATTTATTGTTCAATCTCTGGGTATGGAAGAACTGGTCCATTGAAAGATATGCCTGGTTATGACCTCATAATTCAAGCATACAGTGGGCTCATGGACTTAACTGGAGACCCGGCAGGGGATCCTCAGAGAGTTGGATTTTCTCTGGTTGATTTGTTTACAGGAATGATGGCATATGGATCCCTGATGACATGTCTATATCACAAACAAAACACAGGCAAAGGCCAGTATGTCGAGGCATCTCTTTTGGATGGGCAAGTCGCTGCCATGAGCTACCATGCCACCGCTTACATGGGAACCAATAATATCCCACAAAGGTTAGGTTCTGGGCACCCGAGTCTTGTACCTTATCAAAACTTCCGTGCTAAGGATGGGTATCTCTTAGTCGGATGTGCCAATCAAGGTCTTTGGGAAAAACTATGTGTTGCCATAAATCGAGAAGATCTACTCATAGATTCCAGGTTTATTACTAACGATGACAGAGTAGCTCACAGGCAAGAATGTGTTGACTTGTTGAACGAAATTTTCTCCACCCAAAACGCTGAGTATTGGATCAAAATTATATCTGACGCTGGGGTACCTTGCGGTCCTATAAACAATGTGAAACAAGTCGTGGAGAATGAGCAAGTGCTAGCCAGAAACATGATCGTGAATATACCAGGCCATCCCAACGTGCCTGATCTAAGAACACCCAATTCTCCTTTAAAATTGAGCTTAACTCCCCCTGAGATTAAAATGCCTCCTCCGTTATTAGGCCAACACAATCGCGAAGTATTAGAAACTATGGGGTTTTCGTCTTCTGATATTGCAAAACTGATTGAAAATGGCGTCATTGGAGAATCGGCTAAGCCACGACCTCTATGATCTTGAATGTCTAAACCGGGTCAAGATCGACTCAACTGCATTAAATGTTATAACCGGGGCATCTGGATGACATCTTCTAGATTCAGCGATCAAGTATTTCGTAGTAACAGAATCAATTGAGTCATCTATCAGAAAATATCCATAATCGGAAGAAGTAATTAAATCTATCGCCCCATTCAACGCTCCTGAAGAGGAAACAATGTACCCGGATTTCTCTAGCAATCCTACAGCCTCAGCTACTACGTCATCATATTCAGAATATATTAAAACACTATTATTCACAGATTTTAATTAGCTCTCCTTCGTGGCTAGTGTTAAGAAGCAGAATAACCTCCGTCTACAATCACAGAAGTACCAGTTACGTAATCGGAAGAACAACTCGACAGAAAAACTGCCGTACCAGCAATCTCTTGGGGTGTGCCCCATTTCCCTACAGGAATTCTATTGGTGATCTTATTGTAACGTTCTGGATCTAAAGTCGGGATCGAAGCGGTTAACTCGGTTTCAAACCATCCAGGTATGATTGCGTTAACTTGTATGTTATCTTTAGCCCAAGCAACAGCTAAGCTTTTAGTTAGTTGGATAATAGCTCCTTTGCTAGCAGAATATGGTAAGACCCAATCACTCCCGAATATAGAATACATAGAACCAATATTTATGATCTTGCCATGCCCTGTTGTTTTAAAATGCCCATACATCATTCGAGATAGTTTAAATACGGACCTTAAATTAGTATTTAGCACGTTGTCCCAATCATCATCTGACAAATCTTCAGGTTGTTTACGTATAGAAATGCCAGCATTATTAATTAAAATATCGACCTGTCCTGTCACCTTCACACTGTCATTTACTACTTCTTTCAAATCCTCACTATTATTGACATCAGCAATCAAACCATGGGCTTTCCCTTTGCCAATACTATTGATCTCTTCTATAGCTGAGTCTAGCTTGAGTTGGTTTCGCCCCACTAGTATAACTTCGCAGCCGTGCGTTGATAGTCCTTTTGCCATGCCAAGCCCCAAGCCTCCATTACCTCCCGTAATTAGAGCCGTTTTCTCTGTCAAGTCAAAAAGTTCCATACTACATTGTCTCCGCAACTTACTATTAAATATGATTCATAGTTTAACACCCATAATAAACGTTTCAAAAACTACCAATATTCGAAGTTAAATTTATTGACACCAATTAGTAGCCTGTGTAAACTTGCCCGCGGTTTAAAGGACCAAATAGAAATCTTTAATCATAAACACGAGGTATTTCATGTTACCGATAATCTTAATTTTGGCGTCAGGTGGCCTTGCTTTATTATTTGCCGTCTTCACTGCTATCAGGCTGTTACGTGTAGATTCAGGCAATCAAAGAATGCGAGACATTGGTGATGCAATTAAAGCCGGAGCCGCAGCTTTTTTGAAGAGGGAGTACTTAACACTCCTCCCATTCGTAATCATAGTTGCGATTCTAATAGGGGTACTAATCGATTTTTACGCTCTCGGATCTAGTACACCAGGCACCGCTATTTCCTACGTGGCAGGTGCAATCTGCTCAGCTGTTGCTGGGTTCGTAGGTATGAACATCGCGGTGAGAGCAAACGTCCGCACAGCAGCTTCAGCCATGCATGGCCTCAATCCAGCCCTTCGAGTTGCTTTCTCTTCGGGTAGCGTTATGGGCTTAACTGTTGTGGGCATGGGGCTTATTGGGGTGACTCTCCTCTGGATCATTTTCCAAGATACAAGTGTAATAGCCGGATTTGGATTCGGTGCAAGCTCTATCGCATTATTTGCGAGAGTCGGAGGAGGCATATTCACTAAAGCAGCTGACGTAGGATCTGATCTTGTAGGGAAAGTAGAAGCAGGCATTCCTGAAGATGACCCTCGTAACCCAGGTGTTATCGCCGACAATGTAGGAGATAACGTTGGTGATGTCGCCGGTATGGGAGCTGACCTGTTTGAATCCTATGTGGGTTCAATAATCTCAGCCATCGCGCTTGCCGCAGGAAGTATGGCTTTAATCAGCAGTAAAGAAGCGCTGCTACCATTGTTGCTGGCAGGAGCAGGAATCCTAGCCTCAATTCTTGGAACTTTTATGGTTCGTAGTTCAGAAAATGCAAACTTTGGGCAATTATTATGGGCTCTACGACGAGGTATATTCGCATCTGCTATTTTGGTCGCTATATTCTCAGCAGGGATAATTTATGTCCTTGAAATATCAGATGGTGTCAGTTTATTTATATGCATAATCACAGGACTGATCGCTGGGACAATTATAGGAACCGCGACTGAATACTACACTTCATACGAATACAAACCGACCAAAAACGTAGCAGAAAACGCCCAAACCGGAGCAGCTACTGTAATCATTAGCGGATTTGCAACAGGAATGATGAGTACTCTAATTCCTGTCATCGCTATAGGCGCCACAATCCTCATCTCTTACGAACTCAAGGAATTCTATGGTATTGCTTTGGCAGGAGTAGGACTGCTCTCTACTTTAGGAATTACTTTAGCAACAGACGCTTACGGACCTGTGGCAGACAACGCAGGAGGTATTGCAGAACAGGCACAACTTGCACCAGAAGTTCGTCAACGAACTGACGCATTAGACGCACTTGGCAACACTACAGCGGCTACAGGTAAAGGATTTGCGATAGGTTCTGCAGCCTTGACTTCGCTCGCACTGCTTGCTGCATTTGCTCAAGCTGCGGGATTGTTTGATGGTGATGGAATAGACATCCTAAAACACACTACCCTAACTGGTTTGCTTATAGGCGCAATGCTACCATTCATTTTCTCCGCGCTTACTATGAATGCAGTAGGAAGAGCGGCGTTCTCAGTAGTTAATGAAGTTAGGAGGCAATTCAGAGAAATTGAAGGCTTACTAGATGGTAACGCTACTCCTGATTACGAACGATGCGTAGACATAAGTACTCGGGGAGCCTTAAAAGAAATGGTCATCCCTGGCCTACTAGCTGTCATAATGCCAATTGCGATAGGCCTGATCTTAGGAGCAGAAGCTCTAGGAGGCATGCTAATTGGATCAGTCGCGTCCGGATTCATGATTGCCATCACTATGGCGAGTGCCGGGGGCAGCTGGGATAATGCCAAAAAGTATGTAGAACTCGGACACTATGGAGGTAAAGGATCAGATTCTCATAAAGCAGCCGTAGAAGGCGATGTGGTAGGGGATCCGTTTAAAGACACCTCTGGACCATCACTCAACATCTTATTGAAATTGATGGCCATAGTATCTTTGGTGTTCGCGCCAGTGTTCACTGTAGTAACACCGATTATTCTATACATATAAAATAATTATTCTGGCAATAAAAAGGCAGCTGTCTAACGAGGGCTGCCTTTTTAACTACAAAAATGACGAACCAATCACCAAGAACCCTGTAGCTAACGCAACAAGTCCCATAGGGATGCTCTTCAATAATCTCATCAAAAAACCAATCGTAAGTACGCCCACGAAAAACGCTGCAACTATACCTGCCAGATGAGAAATATCTAAAACAGAAGGCCCTAAAGTTAATAATCCAATCAATCCCCCCCCAAAACTAACGGGAATACTTATCAAGTAGCTCAATTTCAGAGCATCTTCCACTTTAACTTCTCTACCAATCAGGAATGACAGTGTCAGAGCAGACCTACTTAACCCAGGCAATATGGAAAATCCTTGCACGATACCTAAAAGGCTCATTTCCAGAATGTGCAAATCATCAATAGATCTCCCAACTCGAGAAATTTGTTTGATTTGAACTATTCCAGTAACAATGATTAGAATCCCTATCAGGATCATTACATATTTACCCAACGATTCAGGTATAGATGTCATTGCTAAATAAATCGGGATGCCGATCATACCCGTAAAACAACTAGATATTAAGATAGCTGCCAGTAAATTTTTTTGATTACCCGTCGTCCAATCTCTTACTTTTAATATTTCAATTATGTCTTTTGAAAAATATAACAAGCTGGCCAGCCCTGTTCCGAAGTGTAACAAGAGGGCAATCGCGACCCCTTCAGCAAATCCTATGGTTGTACAACACTCGAAAATTATGACTAGGATTCCCTCTGAACTCACAGGGATCCATTCTACTATCCCTTGAATCAAGCCTATTAAGATGTTTGTTCCCATTCAGCCTCAGCTACTTTATTGATCTATCTCTCTAAGGTTGATTATACATGGCTGGATATGCAATGCGTCCACGTATAAAAGTCCTACAGTGCCCACAGTGTTAGATTCATGATTCTTACCAGGAAAAGTTGGGCTGCCAGGGTTCATCCATAAAATATTCTGGCTCCATATAGACAACTCCTCATGGGTATCTCCGAACAACACGATATCCACCGGCGATCCGAATTTCTTAGTCACTAGGATTCTAGTGTCATAATCATTCTCTGGAAGTACTATAGATTGACCATCAGAAGCTGTATAAATAGGAGGATATGGCCACTGAATATCATGAACCATACCAATCCTCAATTCCGATCTCCCTGTGATCGAGATAGGTATTACCCTTACTCGGTCAGCTAATCTATCACCAATTTCGGTAGGGTCTTCATATCCTCTAACAGCTTTTACTGGCGCGATTTTCTCTAGTTCATCTAAAACTCCAAGGCATTCCAAATCTCCGCAATGTAATATCAAATCAACATTTTTGAAGGCTTGAAAGACTTGAGCCGGTAATCCTTTACCATCACCTGCAAGATGTGTGTCAGAGATTACCCCTATATTAATGCGCTGCATTTAATATGCTCTAATTACGGTTTTCCCAGAAAGAAAAATAATCTAGCTTATCAGAGTCAAATGCTTGATGAGATCTTCGCATTTGACTAGAATCATATTGCTCTTGTTCTTGATCCCTTAAGGACGTGATTACTTGAGCCCAATCCTCTCCTCGATGTCCTCTATCGAAAGACTCACATTCAGATTTAAGGTAACTAAGTAGATGGTCTGAATCTTTTTTCACTGAACCCCCGCTAATCACGTACGCTACGATTGAAGGTACGGACTCATAGGAATCAGGGTCAATATCCAATGTCTCCAAAACGAAAGTCATTGCTATCCCTCTGATTATTTCTTCTATCTTGTTAGGCATATCCATCAGATGCGAAAAAGGGAACGTTTTATTCTCTGTTAAAAAGTTTGAGATTTCAAACTGGACACATTCATTGAACTCTTCATCAAACACTTTTTCCGTGTGAAGGAGTTGTACATTAGGCGGAGTTTCTCTACGATCAATCACAATGAATTCTTGGAGATGCGGGAATATACACAACTCTACGTCTGGATCATTTTCCGGTAACAACTGATCCCAGTAAAAATCTTCCATATAAATGCTCCTGAACCAAGGGAACGCCAAAACTTATCTAATCAGGTCTTAGATTCTACAACAAATATCGAGATAGCTCCACTTATAATTGCCAAAATTCTTTTTACTCATATCTATTTATTCCTACTGAGTCTTCCTGCCCCGTCTTTTCATATATACAATATGTAAATCAATTATCAGGAATTTTCAAAATGGATATAGGTAAAATCCCCAAAAATATCTTAGAGGCCCTTTTGAGCAGTATACCTATATTAGAATCATGTGACACGCGATACGGTCCAGCAATCGGAGAAGATTGTGCGATATTGAATTTGAATGGGGAAAATTTGCTTATTGGAAGTGATCCCATCACCTTCCCAACAACAAACCCGGGATGGCATTCAGTGATAATCAATTCTAACGACATTGCAGCCTCGGGGGGCACTCCTAGATGGTATTTAGCTACAATTTTAATGCCACCACACAGCAACCAAAATGAGTTCAGTCAAATCTTTGAGGATGTAGTATCAACTTGCGTTAACATGGGCATTCAGCTTGTTGGAGGGCATAGTGAAATTACTAACGCTGTACGGCATCCAATTGTAAGTGGGTCAATGATAGGATTAGCTACAGATTCACAAGTAAAACCAACATGTAACGCAAGATTGAACGACAATATTTTCCTCACCAAATACTGCCCAATCGAAGGCATCAATATTATCGTTTCTCAACTCCCAGAATTACTTAAGAAAGCAAATCTCTCAGAATCAAATATTAAGAATCTAGAGATCATCGCGTCAAATAATAATATGAGCATCCTTCCAGAAGCGGCTCTATTAAGAGAACTTCTCGAAGTTCACTCTATGCACGATCCGACAGAAGGAGGTATTGCTAACGCTATTCATGAATTGCTTTCAGCGTCACAACTAGGTGGACTCATATATGAAACCTCTTTACCAATCCCTGACACGTTCGCCAATTTGTGCTCCGTGTCAAATATAAATCCTTTAGGCCTAATCGCTTCAGGCAGTCTTTTATTTACTGCTAGTCCAGATATGACCAATGATATATTATCTCTATTGGCAGAGCACGACATCAACTGCTCTGTAATCGGTAGAACTTTACCTGCCCACAAAGGGATTCAGCTCGCCACATCGGATTCCAAGGTTAGTATGCCGCTTCCATATTTCGATAGTGACGAACTAACAAAGATCACGTAATTTCCTTTATTGATTTAGTTCATCAAGTCAACGGATTACACTTTTTGCATTTTTCTTAAACAAATATAAAATAAGTATTAGACAAATTTAAAACTAGTTTTGGCAATTTATTGACATAGTCTAATATTGATGTTAATTTCGATTGTGATTAGAAGATTCAAAAGGCTAAACACAGGTGATGTAATGGCAAGAAAAACTAAAATGATGCTCAGAGTTGAAAAAGCATTTCAGAGAGATCTAGAAAAACTCCTTCCTGAAATGATCAATGATATAGGCCTATCCGCTTGTGCAGATGAGTTAGATATTAGTAAAGCAACGCTCGGTTACTGGTGCCTCAAGCTTGGTATTACCGTTAGAAGGGTTGCACTATCTCCTGGAGAAACTCTGGAGATCAAAAAGATCGCAAGTTAACTACTTATTATTACGAATCAGTATGACCTTGGCTTTAATACATTCGAATCTTTAATAACTATGCTAGCCCAGTTGCAAAATAATGAAAAGTCGAAGTATACTTGCGCAAAGCCTCATGAACGTACGAATCATAGTGCTTTAGACCTTATTTATAAGTAATTCGGAGTCAACAAATTGCGAAACTACATGATACGGCGGGTCGGCCACTCTTTCTTCATAATACTCGGATTGATGGGAATGCTTTTCTTAGCAATCAATGTCCTAGGAGACCCAGTAGAACTACTCGTTGATGAAGATGCCTCTGAAGAAGCCATTGCACTTATTAGGGCACAATACGGCCTTGATCGACCACTATATGTCCGGTTTGGAGAATTTTACGCCAACTTAGCAACACTAGACTTTGACACATCTTTGCGTCATAGGATACCAGCTAGAGAAATCGTATTCAGGATGCTTCCTAACACTGCAGTTCTTGCATTGGTGGCGTGGGGAATTGGAATAGTTGGAGTACCTTTGGGTATGCTAGCAGCCAGAAGGCCGCGCGGCTTCGTAGATCGCATAGTAAATATCCTATCATTTGCGGTCATATCCATACCAGAATTCTGGCTAGGTCTAGTACTAATACTGCTACTAGCGGTTCAGGCGGATATCTTGCCAACATCAGGATTCGCAGGCCTTGGGCCCAGTGGTTGGGTTTATCTTGTACTGCCCGCTCTGACACTCTCGCCTAGGGTTATAGGAAGAAATGCTCAAATAACCCGTGCAACTATGATAGAAGAAATGGGCAAGCAATATGTAGCAACAGCGAGGGCGAAAGGGTTAGCAGAAAATAAAGTGTTGTACGCTCACGTTTTAAAAAACGCTGCAATTTCAATTGTTACATTGATGGGTGACGAATTAGCAGGATTTATGAATGGAGCTACTGCTGTCGAAATTATATTTGGCTGGCCGGGATTAGGTAAGCTTCTTGTAGATGGAATAACCGCTAGAGACTTACCAGTGGTAACTGCTTCCGTATTTATAATCGCACTGATGGTTATGGCGATTAACCTATTAGTTGACCTGATATACACTTGGTTGGATCCAAGGGTTTCGTACAAGTAACACGTTCAAGACAAATCATTGAGGATGACTATTTATAATGCAAAACGACATAGGAATTGAATTAGAACAAAAACAGAATATGGTCTCTAGAATCTGGAACCATGCTTTAGTACAAGCATTCTTGAGTGACTGGATCACTTTGATATCATGTCTGTTCCTAATCGTAGTTATTTTATGTGCGGCATTCGCCCCGATAGCCGCTCCATACCCCTATGAAGAGCAACAACTAAGACTTCGACACCTACCTCCACTCTCAACAGGAGAGGCAAAAAATGTCCTTGTGAGTCCTCCAACGACAGAACAAAGATTCTTCCTGTTTGGAACAGATCATCTAGGTAGAGATATGCTAACCAGATTAATATACGGAGGGAGAATCTCCATATCTGTAGGTGCGCTAGGAGTGGTCGTGTCTGGAGCTCTAGGATTACTGTTAGGTGTAATCGCAGGGTACTACAGAGGCGTAATCGACGACATCATCATGCGAGCTGTGGACATATTTATGTCGGTTCCTCTACTGCTACTGGCACTAATAGTGTTATACATCCTAGGGCCTAGCTTTGTGAATATTATTATAGTATTCGCAATAGCAAGATGGATGCTCTATTGCAGGGTAGCTAGAGGAGTAGTTATGTCTCTTCGAGAACAAGCGTTCGTCGATGCGGCTAAGTCTATCGGATGCAAAGACAGTAGAATTATCACCCATCATATATTACCTAACCTAATTACACCCATATTAACCATTGCGGCACTAGAAGTCCCACGAAACATTCTGACCGAGACGACTCTGAGCTTCTTGGGATTCGGTATACAACCACCTGATTCATCATGGGGTCTTATGCTATCGCAAGGACGAGACTATATTGTCCGAGCATGGTGGGTCGTAATCGTTCCTGGTATGGCAATATTCCTAACTGCTTTAAGCTTCAATTTATTTGGTGTATGGCTAAGAGCAGTGAGCGATCCTCTACAAAGATGGAGATGGTTGAAACAAACTAAAGAATCAAAAGAAGCTGGAGTACGCAGTAGCTAAAAGTTAGTAGACATGCTCTAAAGCCAACGCGTTCTCACCAAATATATAGAAGAAGAGAATCTGTTATATGCAGCAGGCTGACAATGAAGTAAACAGTCAATTGCCACCCCTCCCTGCACATGGGTTCATTAGCCGCACCGAAGACACAAAACTGCTGGAAGACGGACTGACCAATTCCCATGTCATATCGTTGGTTGGTGAAGCAGGCATTGGGAAAACTGAACTCGCACTTGATTACGCCCGCACATCGGAAGAAAGAAACCTATATCCTGGAGGCGTCATCTATTCCCAAGTGACTGTCGGATCTTCATTCCAAAAACTACTGCATGAAGCTGGGAGCTCATTTTTCGGGATAACTTTTGGAGAACTCGATTTAACAGATCAAGTAGACGCTCTAAAAGATTACTTCTCTAATAATGGCACACTTCTCATCTGGGACGATATAAACTACTGCGAAGAACTCTGGGAATCCGGAGAGGTAATAAAACTTAAAACTTATCTGAGCGAAATCGATAATTACAATGATTCCCGCATATTACTCCTGTCTCGCAATGCTGAGTCTATCACTAACATCATCCAGTCGTCTCACATAATTGAAATTGATAGCATGGGAAAGCCTGAGTTTAACCAACTCGCATCTACATTAATACAAGTCAATGATAATCAGGACTTGCTAGACCTAAGTAAATCCGACCTTAGTGCCCTACTGTCGCAACTCCAGGGACACCCACTCGCACTCCAAATCATCCTGCCACTATTGAAATCAAATCCTATTTCAGTGATCCAGCAAGCCTTACAAGAACAAGTAGACTCGGGTAGCAATATTTTGAGAAGCGCATTTGAAGTATTTTACGAGCGAGCTTCTTATAGAATTAGAACGCATCTTCCAGTAATTTCATTATTCAAGAAAAGAATTATGCTAGACGTTCTTACTCATTTCACTCAAAGCAACCCTTACAAGACTGTCATGAAAGAAGAACTAGGATGGGGTGCTACAAGGGCGCTACTAAGAAGTAGCAAAGACTCCGGAGTCCTAACTAGTATCTCTCCAAGTGTGTACCAAATTCCTGCTAGTGTTCCTCCATTGTTAGGAGAGAAATTATACCTATCTCACTCCTCAGAGTCTGTATCAAAACTCGAACAAGAATTCACACGCATATATATAGACACCGCAGACCATTTCTTAGAATCTTTAGATGAAAATCCAGACTCTGGAACCACTGCTATATTGGCAGAAGAAGAAAACTTTTATCAAGCTCTAGGGCTAGCGCTAGAATCACAAGACTGGGAAGGGGCTCAAATCCTTATGCAGCCTGTTGCCCAGGTATATAAAATGCAAAAAAGGTTTTTGGAACTAGACCTACTCAAAGAACAATTATTAGGCACAATTGGACTTAATGCAGCTAATGCGATAGACAACAATGCAATTGAACTCTGGGAATATATCAAAGGAACCACGTCGACAGACCTTATTGAACAAAACAAAATTACAGAAGCTACCGAAATTTGTCATGAGTTACTAGATTACTTAGAAAACAACCAGCCAGAGAACAAAGACCTAAAACTTGCTACAGTCTACGGTCAGTTAGGAGAAGTCCATCTCATAACTAAACAATTAGAAATTTCAGAAGAATATTTTGATAAAGCAAACTCAATATACACATCTTTAGAAGCCAATGACAACTCCGCAGAGATATTCCAGCACATCGGTAGGATCCGCTATTTCCAAGGAAGATATTCCGATGCAAAAACAGAGTACAGTAAAGCATTAGAGATTCACCAACAATCCGGTGATGAAGAACAAATGGTCGTGGACTACCGCTTCTTAGGTTTGTTGAGCCAGCTTCAATTAAATTATGATGAAGCTGAAAGCTGGTATAAACAAGCTCAGAGTATCGCGGAGAACTATGGCGATGAAGAAACAGCAATGCTTGTGTACCATGATTTAGGAACGGTGTTCCACGCCCAATATTACTTTGAAGAAGCTCAAAGTTGGTACAGGCAAGCTCTCCATTTGGCGGACAGGCTCGGCCTTCAGGCCCAAATGGCCAGAGAATTCCACTATTTAGGTCTTTTATCGCAAGATAGAGGAGAACTCCACGACGAAGCAGAAGAGTGGCTGACAGCATCGTTAGAGATAAAAACCCAACTTCAAGATCACATTGGTAGCGGAGATGAATGCCGTCAAATCGGATTGTTGTATCATGAACAAGAAAACTTTAATCAAGCCGAAGAATGGTATAAAAAAGCTATCGACTTCTTCCAGCAAGCCTCTAGCGTTGATCGACTCGCCCGCACATACGGACAGATGGGAATCATAAAGCAAGAACAAGGTGATACTAATGGTTCATTAGAATGGGCTGCAAGGACTTACACACTAGTTAACAACAACAAGCTGCCCATGATAGATCAAGTGATCAATCATTTATCTGTAATCCGGAACGAAATCGGAGAAACAACATTTGATAAATGGTGGGAAGATCAATTTAATGAATTATCCCCAGTTAGCAAACTCAGTCCGGAAGATGATCAGAATGGCTGACATTACCAGCTCTCAAATAGCTGAGTTCATTGTGGATATATCATATAAAGATATATCAAATTCTACATTAATTCACACAAAAAATACGTTGATAGATACTATTGCCTGCGCTATAGGAGGGTTCGATTCAAAGCCGGGGCAAATCGCTAGAAAAATGGCGAGCACCATTCAAAGTGCTGATATGCCAGCTCGGATACTGGGGAATTCAACCTATAGTTCTCCAGAACTGGCAGGTTTTACGAATACAACAATGATCAGATATTTAGACTGCAACGACTCTTATTTTTCACCCGGGGGAGGACACCCTAGTGACATGATTGGCGCGGCCCTTACTCTTACAGAGGCTCTAGGACTATCAGGGCAAGACCTCATAACATCCATTGTGATGGGATATGAAATCTTCGCGACTCTGTCAGATGAAATAGTTGTCAATCAACTAGGTTGGGATCAAGGAGTGTTTTTAGGTATAAGTGCAGCTGCAATAACAGCTAAGTTATTAGGGCTACCCAAAAACCAAATCACCAATGCTCTATCCTTAGCCATAGTTCCTAATCTACCTATGGGAGCAACTCGAGTCGGAGAATTATCTATGTGGAAAGGCTGTGCAACCGCAGCCGCGGTTAAATCAGGTATATTCGCAGCACTGATAGCGAAAGAAGGTCTAACATCACCAGAGAAACCTTTCGACGGAAATAAAGGCTTATGGGAACAATTGGGATGTGATAGACCCCCTACACTTGCCACTCTTGAACCTCGGCGTGAAACCCACAAAATATGCGATAACATTTTCAAATATTATCCATCTCAAATTCACACACAAGCCCCAATAGGCCTAGCTTGTCAACTATCTGAAAAAATCGATCATACAGAAATCGCCTCAATCCATATTCAGTCATATCGGCAAGGAGGGGTAAGTACACCTGAAACGGAACCAGAGAAATGGGCTCCTACGACCCGCGAAACCGCCGATCATAGTATACCGTTCTTAGTGTCAGCTGCTTTAATAGATGGTACAGTTAACCCAAACACATTTGAGAAAACTAATCTCGACAGGCAAGACATTGCGAACTTAATATCTATAACCAACATTACTGAAAACACTGAATATAGCGACTTATATCCCGCACAATATAATTGTAAGATAGAATTAAACACAACATTTGGAAAACATTTAGAAGCCCACACTAAATTCCCCAAGGGACATCAAAATAACCCATTTGACTCATTAGACTTAGCTAATAAATTTGAAAATCTCACCTCAGTCAACTTATCCTCAGAACAACGCTCAAATGCCATGAATATACTCTCCAATATCGAAAAAGTACCTACCCTTAGTCAATTGTTTGACTCACTATGCATAACAACTGCATAAAACTGGGTTGTTAAATCGTCCTATAGGACTTCAATTTAGATTACAATTCCTCTAAAACTTAGTGGAATTATCAATGCCATACGACTTGACATGCGAAATATGCGGATTTGAAATGAATGAAAATAAATGCAAAATCCGCTGTCCCAACTGTGGATTTACAAGGGATTGTTCGGATCCATAACCCGAACCAATCCAGTACCTTGATACAATCCTGAAATGAACATCCAAACTTTCGAATCTCTAAAATATAAGGATTTCCGCCTACTTTGGTTCGGCAACTTGTGTGTCAATTCTGCAGACTGGCTACAAATTCTCACTGTAGGATGGTTGGTCCTAGAAATAACTGATGGTAATACAGTTATAACCGGAGCCGTTTTAGCTCTCAGAACATTACCAGTATTCATCATCGGACCCTGGGCCGGGGTATTAGCCGATAAATTCGACCGAAGGTCTTTGATTAAACTCACTCAAATTCTCATGACACTTCTTGCGGCATGTTTCGGTGCCTTAGTATCCATGTCCGACTTATCAAACCCTGGCGTTTCGGGCCCACTGAAACCCTGGCATATGTTTGTATACGTCGGAATAACTGGTATCAGCGTATCTATCATTAGGCCAGTAAGACAATCCTTAATTGCGAATGTAGTCCCTTTAGATAAACTACGTAATGCTACGGCTCTTAACGCCTTAACAAGAACTTCATCTAGATTAATAGCACCAGCGATAGGAGGCATACTAATTTACCTGTTAGGTTTCAAATGGAATTTTTACATAGAGGCATTATGTTATCTAGGCATAACCTTATCCATGATGCGTATGAATACCCCTTACGGGAATCGCCCCATACGGAAAAAAACTTCTATATTCAAAGAACTATATTCTGGGGTTGAATACATAGCCCGAAACAGAGCCTTAGCACAAGTTATTACTCTCAGCTTTGTCCCGACATGTATATTTCAACCCCTAGTTTTTATACTGCCCATATATGTAGCACAAGTACTTAATGAAGGACCCGCTGTCGGAGGAACACTATTAGGAATTATGGGGTTAGGGGGTGTTAGTACAAGTGTTTATCTGGCATCCAAAGATTTCCCGTTAAACAAGGGCCTCATGGTAATCCTCGCATTGATTGTAGGTTGCATAGCAATCTCAGTTTTATCTCTATCAAGCATGTTGATCATTGCTTATATAATGTTTTTTTCATTAGGGATATGTCAGACCAACATACGAGTTGGCACCAACACCCTTATTCAAGAGATCGTACCTGACGATCTCCGTGGGCGAGTAACTAGCATATATAATTTTGACAATGGATTTACTGCTATTTCTATTCTGATACTAGGAATTCTTTTCAATTACTTACAAGTAGGACAAGCTCTGCTTTACGTAGCAGGAATTACTGGATTTACAGGAATACTTTATTTGTTGTTTGCCAAATCTTTACGCGCCAAAAAATAATGTAATTACCGGGCTAACACAACGAATCGTATTGATGAACTTAAATCTCATACAAGTGGGACATTCTTAAGTCCCTAGCCATGAGTCTTATAATGTGCTTAAACCCAACCCAAAGCTTGTGACACAATGGGAAATTGCTCACAAAAAACAGTTTTACAATTCTCTGCGATTTCCATATGTTCTTTTTGAGTCCCGTTCCCTGCACGAAGATTTATGTAATGTATCCAGGATCTAACAGATCCAGTCATGTAAATTTTTGTTGGCGTAGCCAGTGGTAATACAAAACGAGCGCACTCTTTAGCGATACCTTGTTCAAGCATTTCTTTATAAAGACTCATCCCTTGATCAAAGTGGGCTTGAATTTTATTTTGGAATTCGATCCTAACGTCATCGTCGATATCATCAATACTATTTTGACGATTCTTAGTGTCTTGACGACGAAGTTCTGGTAAAGGAATTTCTTCACTTAGCAGGGAAGAATCCGCATACCTCTGTGAAAATTCTTGATAAGTAAAAGATCTATGGCGCAATATTTGAGCTGCGATGCCTCGAGAGGTATTAATTTCAAGAGTCATGTGTGCCTGTTCAAATACGCTCCAGTGACCATTTTTAATGCAGTAAGATAAAAGCCCTGCTACTTTCGGATTTTCTTGATTCGCAGGGTTGCTGACTCGCGCAACATAACCCATTGTTTTCTCCGCATCAGGAGTAACACTTACTAGTTGAACTATGCTCATATTCTTAACCTATATTCTCTTCCCAAAATCGGCCTAGCCAAACAAACACATGTTATACGAATTCAGCAAACCCTTTAGGAATCTTGACCTCTATCAGAGTCAGTTCATCTGCATGTACCGCCTTTTGCAAAGCGTCCTTCAGATCACTCACATTGTCTACCACAAACGACTCGAATCCATACGACTCAAAAAGTTTTGAAAAGTCCGGGTTAACTAAATCAGTTGCGAAATATCTGCTATCGAATCTTTGCTTTTGATAGTCCTTCAATACGCCCCATGCATTATCATTAAACATTAACACTATAGGATTTAATCCATACTGTTTGGCAGTTGCTAATTCCTGCAAGTTGTATTGGAATCCACCGTCTCCAGTTACACAAACCACTGGTGTGTTTGGTTTCGCTACTTTTGCTCCAAGGGCGGCAGGAAAAGCAAAGCCGAGACCTAGCCACCCATGTGGATACATAAATGTTCTAGGATTATTAATCTCTAAGCATCTCGAGGCTCGACTAGCAGGAACTGTAGGGTCCAGACTGAAAATCGTGTCCTCGGGTAAGCTCGCTCGAATGGCTTGCCAGGTGCGTAATTCATTAGCCCAAGTAGACTCCAAAGTGGACAATATCTCTTTTTTCATTCCAGCGATTTCGTCCTGGTAATCAGTACCCAAATCGCATCTATAATCTCCCAATGCCTCAGATACTTGCCCAAGCACAGCCTGTGAATTACCTGAAATCGCTAGATCAGACTTATAATTCTTATCAATGATAGACTCATCCATCAACACATGTGCAAACTTTTGAGGCATTTTCAAACCCACTCCAGCTGTGGATCTATAAGGCAACGATGCCCCTAACACTAGACCGAAGTCACAGGTCCCAAGCCACTCTAATAGAGGGTTTTCTCCCCATATGCGCTTTCCGATGGCTTGCCCTAAAGAAAGTGGATGGTTTTCAGGAAAGGCCCCTTTGGCACCATCACCAGTGACAACCGGTATACCGTGTTGTTCTGCAAATATTACAAGTTCATGGGTCCCTCCCATCATTTGCATCTCTTCTCCCACAAATAACACAGGTCGTTTAGATTCCTTCAACATAGTAATCAATTGGCTCAATTGCTGCTCGTTGGCTTGAGGTATTTCTGGAGCAACGGGAGGTAACAATTCAACATCGGATTCTGCAGATAATAGGTCTGTAGGCACTTCTAATTCAATCGGTCTTGGACGTTTTGATGCAAACCTCTGAAATGCTTCTACAAAATGGTCTGGTATAGCATCGACTTGATCAATGTTTACATTCCAATCGGTGACCGCACTAAACATAGCCGATTGGTCTTTAACGTCATGAGTAGGCAACATACCTTTACCCATAAATTCTTGTTCAACATTAGTAGTGATCTCTAAAACTGGAGATGCAGAAAAATAAGCTTCACCAACGGCTCCTATGGAATCAGCTGCTCCAGGCCCTGTACTAGTAAGCAATATCCCAGGTTTTCCGCTTACCCTAGCGTATCCATCAGCCATGAACCCTATTCCTAATTCCTGTCTGCCACCTATGAATTGTAGTTGGTCTTGCTCCGAAGCCAAAATATCATATATATCTAAAGTGTGAATAGAAATTATTCCGAATATAGTATCCACGTCATGCAATTTCAAGGATTCAATAATCGCTTTGGCGCCACTTGCTTTAACCATGATAAACCTCTTAAACCACCAATAATACAGGGTTCTCCAATAGATTCTTTATTTCCACCAGGAATTCAGCAGCTTCGGCCCCATCAGCTACCCGATGATCAACGGACACTGTTGCTTTCATTGTTTTGGATATCGCTAGCTCTCCATCTCGAACGACGGGTTGATCTTTAACAGTTCCCACCGCTAAAACAGCGGCGTGAGGGGGAAAGATAATTGCTGAAAAACTTTCAACGTCAAACATTCCTAGATTGCTCACACTAAAAGTCGTTCCTGTATATTCTTCATTAGTAAGATTGTCGTCATTTGCTCGTGCTATCAAATCTGAACTTGCTTTTGCTATATCTGTTAGAGATTTAAGCTCACAGTTGTTAATACCAGGCACCATCAATCCGGCTGGTAATGCGATAGCAATTCCAATGTTCAAGCTGGAATGATATTCCAAAGCATTTTCTTTGAAAAATGCATTGAATTTAGGGAATTTCTGCAGTGCTAACGCAGAAGCTTTAACTATGAGATCATTGATACTTACTCTAGTCCCATCAGATAATGCAGAATTAATTTCTTGCCTGAAAGATACAGCTCTAGCCATATCTACTTCACTAGTAACATAAAAATGCGGAGCAGTAGTCTTGCTCCCAACCGTTACTCTTGCTATAGCTTGCCTCATCGATGTCAAGGGTTCTACGCTTACCGAATCCATTGGGCTATTCACTGGTGCTGGGGCTGAGGAAGGATTGTAATTATCCAGATCTTTTTCGACTATCCTTCCTCCAGGCCCTGAGCCTGTAATCGTGGTTAAATCAATCTCACGTTCTCTAGCTAGTCTCCTGGCAAGAGGTGACGCTCTCACCTCACCAATTGGAGAGAGAGAATCGGATCCTGCAATGACGGAGGTCTGGGGGGCAGTTTCAACATTGCTCCCACTGGTATCAGTGATGTCAACTTCTGAAGATACTGCCACAGGTGCATCTTCTTGCAAAGGGACCTCTTCTCCAGGTTCTGTAATCACTGCTATAGCTTCACCTACTGGTATGGCGACTCCTTCGGCAGCGTATATCTTACCCAGTACACCAGCAGTATAAGCTTCAAATTCTACAGTCGCCTTATCAGTCTGGATATCAGCTATAACCTCACCTCTATCTACTTGCTCCCCTTCTGACTTGTACCATTTAACAACAGTACCTTCTCTCATATCGTAGCCCATTTGAGGCATCACTATAGTCGTCGCCAATATTCCTCCTTAGTCCGTAGACTTTCTAGATCAATTTCTTAACAGCAGACACTATTCTCTGCGTATCGGGTATAGCTAATTTTTCTAGTGGCATTGAGTAAGGAATTGGAACTTCTTCTCCTGCCACGCGCTCTACAGGAGCGTCCAAATAATCAAACGCTTCTTGTTGGACTATGCTTACTACCTCTCCTGCAAAACCACCAAATTTACTTGTTTCTTCAACGACTACCACTCGATGAGTTTTTTTGACCGATTTAATTATGGTTTCAACATCTAATGGCCTTAAAGTCCGCAGGTCTACGACCTCCACATTGATCCCTTCATTCTCTAATACGGCTGCCGCTTCCAATGAATTTTGAACCATTTTTGAATAACTGACTATCGTCACATCAGACCCTTCTTTTTTAATGTCTGCTTTGCCTAAAGGTATTTTTACTCCGTCTGAAACCTCACCTCGTGACCCATACAATAATATATGCTCCACAAACATTACTGGGTCCATTAATTCTCTGCATGATCTAAAAAGACCTAGGGCATCTTGTGGTGTCGATGGCACAACCACATACAAGCCTGGAACCGAAGCATACCAGCCTTCGAAAGACTGAGAATGTGTCGCAGCCACTGACGCTCCAGCGCCTGTCACTGTCCTCACAATCATCGGTACGCTGAATTGATCGCCAGACATATATCTTACCTTGGCAGCATGATTAACTATTTGATCGATGGCCAGCAAACTGAAATTTATAGTCATAATCTCGACTATTGGCCTCAATCCTGCCATTGCCGATCCTATGCCAGCACCAACGAATGCAGATTCAGATAAGGGAGAGTCTTTGATTCTCCTAGCCCCGTACTTTTCCCAGAACCCTTGAGTGACTGCAAAAGCTCCTCCATACGGTCCTATATCTTCGCCCATCAAATACACGCGAGGGTCTTCATCCAGCGCTTCTGTTAAACCTTGGCATATCGCCTGCCTGTAAGTCATTTCAGTTGTCATTCAGCATACACCCCTGTATATAATTCTTCGTTAGCAGGGAATGGACTCTGTTCAGCAAATTCAGCAGCCTCAACTATCTCTAGTTCAGCAGTCTTGTGCATTTGCTCTACAATTTCCTCGGTCGCATGTCCGTTTTTTAATAACCATTCTTTAAATGCCGGGATTGGATCTTTCAATTTCCATTCTTCGACCTCATCCTCTGGTCTATAATTAGCAGGGTCTGCTATAGAATGACCTTGAATTCTGTATGTTTGAGCTTCTACAAATGCTGGACCAGAGCCATTTCTGATCTGAGATACCAGTTTGGTCATCAAGTCATGAACTTCAAGAACATCATTCCCGTCAACCCTAAATCCTGGGATGTCATAAGCTTCGGACATTTTATAAATCTTATCAGGAGCTGCAAGATGATCTTTGGCAGGAGCTCCCATTCCATACAAGTTATTTTCGCAGAAAAATATAATCGGAAGATTCCACACTTTAGCTAGATTAAGACATTCATGGAATTCTCCTTCATTCAGAGCTCCATCTCCCAAGAAACACAAGGTTACTTTATCTTCGTCTCGATAATGACTAGCAAGAGCAAAACCAGTAGCCAACGGTAATTGCCCTCCCACTATAGCGTATCCTCCCATGAAACCTTTTTCGGCATCAATCAAATGCATAGAGCCACCCTTTCCTTTACTACACCCAGTGGCTTTACCAAATAATTCAGCCATCGCTTCTTTAGGTCCAATGCCTTTTACTAGAGCTTGTCCATGATCTCGATAATGCGTTACTACAACATCATCTTGCCTCAACGCATTTATTGAACCCACCGCAATAGCCTCTTCTCCGCTATAAACATGGAGAAATCCTTTAATGTTCCCTCTTGTATATTGGCGTTCACTTTCCTTTTCAAACTCTCTTATAAGAACCATTTGAGCATAAAATTCAAGCAGTTGTTCTTGATTTAAATCAGTGGGCTCTGCCACCGCGGCAATATCATCAACGGCCTTTGCCTTCGTATTAGTGGTTTTTTTCCTAGGCATAACAACCCCTCTTACATATGTAGTACTTTACCTTGAGCATCTAAGGCAGCTTCTTTAATCATTTCCGACAATGTTGGATGTGCATGCACAGCAAGACCTAACTCCATCGAGGTGCCTTCGCACAATTTGGTTAGGGACAATTCCCCTAAGAGTTCAGTGACTTCGGGACCAATCATGTGTGCACCCAATATTTCGCCGTACTTAGAATCAAACACTAGCTTAACAAACCCTTCATTTTCTCCCATAGCCCCTGCTTTCCCATTGGCTTGAGCGTTAAATCTACCGACCTGAATATCGTATCCTTGTTCTCGCGCTTGGACTTCCGTGAGGCCCAAACTAGCTACTTGTGGATTACAATAAATGGCTCTTGGTATCATCGAATAATCAAGAGGGATTGTATCTAATCCGCACATTGATTCGATTGCTATATTAGCTTGTGCCGATGCTACATGAGCAAGAGGAAGTTTCCCTGTGATATCACCTATTGCATACACATTAGCCACAGAGGTATTCATTTCTTCATCAACCACAACGTATCCGTTATCGACACTAATCCCGATATTTTCCAATCCAATTCCTTCTGTGTTTGGACTTACCCCGATGGCGACCAAGACCCGATCGTACGTAGCTTCTTGAAGTTCTTCACCTTGCTCAAATCCCACTCGGACGGATGTTTTATTAACCTTTACTGAAGCAACTTTACAGCCCGTTTTGATATTCACACCAATTTTGTTTAGAGATCTGCTCAGTTGTTTAGAAATGTCTTCATCTTCATTTGGGACAATATTGTCCATTACTTCCGCAATTGTGACTTCTACTCCATATGCCTGGTATATATAGGCGAACTCAACGCCTATTGGCCCCCCTCCTATTATCAAGATGGACTTAGGCAGCTTGCTTTCTACTATCGCATCTCTACTTGTGACAATTTTTTCGTGATCAATATCAATACCAGGGATTGTTCTGGGTGAGGAACCTGTAGCAATAATGATATTTGTTGCACTATAGGTGCTCGTTCCGTCTATTTCTACTGTTGTGGGCGTCTTTATTATGGCGTTGCCTTCAATATGGTCGATATTGTTCTTACGTAAAAGATAGGCCACTCCACTATTATTCTTATCAGCTACACTCCTACTCCTATCCATAGCTTTCCCGAAATCCGCCTTGACACCTTCAACAGTAATCCCAAATTCATCTGCTTTATTTATATATGACAACACTTCGGCATTTTTGAGTAGAGCTTTACTGGGAATGCATCCCCAATTGAGACAAACCCCTCCCAATGCTTCTTTCTCTATAACGGCAACTTTTTTGCCTAATTGTGCAGCCCTGATGGCGGCAACATAACCCCCCGGGCCTGCCCCAATTACTATTACGTCATATTTATCAGAATCAGCCATATTCAGCGCTCACCAATTCGATGAAATTTAGTCACTCTTACACCGTAATTATACATACGCAAACCTGCTTCTACAACCTCTCAAACGGCCCATAACAGAACATATGTTCTGTTATGGGCCTTCCGTCGCCGACATGATTGATTGTTTGCGCATATGAATTCTGGTAGAATTCACTAATAATAGCCATTACAGAGGAAAAAAATGAGAATAGGGCCTTTCGGTCTACCAGAATTATTAATCATACTTGCAATACTGCTCCTAATCTTCGGAGCCAGGAAGCTCCCTGAAATCGGGTCATCCTTAGGCAAAGCGATCAAAGGGTTTAAATCCTCAGTTACTGAAATAGATGATTCCGCTTCACTTGACTCCAAGAAAAAAGACTAACGTAATCATTAAGGGGTACTCCAACAAGTAGACGTACTAAAATACTATGAATAGTACAGCTTCACCTTAGGCTTCCTTAGGCTTCCTTCGCACTGCTAATGCCAGAAGTGCCCCAAATTCATATAATATCATTAGAGGAATTGCGACAATCAATTGGTTAATCGGATCAAAGGTCGGGGTGATAATCGCAGCCAATACAAAGGACAATACTAACCAGTATTTTCTGAACCGGCCTAAACTCTTGTAAGTGACTAACCCTATCTTAGCTAGAATAAATATAATTACTGGCATTTGAAAGCATATCCCCATCCAAAACAACAATCTAACCATAAGTCCTACTATATTGCTAACCTTGATGAAAGGAGTCGCAACTTCAGTGCCAAACGTAAGTAAGAAATGTAGTGCCGATGGAGTTAGGATAAAATAAGCAAATGCAACCCCTAATCCGAAAAACAATACTGAAAATGGCAACATTGTGAACAAATACCATTTTTCCCTAGTGCTTAATCCCGGAGCAACAAATCTGATTATTTGATAGGCAATCATGGGGAAAGCTAATACGAATCCTCCTAAGATAGAAACCTTAAAACTAGTAGACAAAAGTTCCGTAACTTCAGTGAAAATTAATCCTTGTTCAGAATACATTCCATAAAACTTTGCAGGTTGTTCCAAAAGAAGGACAATGTCTTGCCAAAATGAAAAACAAACACAAGTTCCCACCAATATAGATAGGACACTTATAATAAGACGCTTACGTAGCTCTCTAAAGTGATCTTTCAAAGTGATTTCTTTACTAGTCATCCGATTGCTTTTCTCTCGCGTTCGTGGCGTCTGTATCTAGTAACTTGTCCATGTATTTAAAATCTAGCTTTGCCTCATCTACGGCTTCATCGACCGTAGATTTTACATCTTCCCATGCATTCCGTAGGTGCCTCAAAGTCTTTACCAAATTTTTCAGCACATCAATGCTTTTCGTGGGACCTAGCACTATAAATGATATCACCACTACAAAGACAAGTTCCGTTAATCCAATACCAAACAAATTCATAAGTTATCACCCACAAACAAGCATTCTGGTTTGCATTTGGTATCTTTAACAAATTTGGTAATCTGAATATCTTGCTGCATATCTTCCATTATCTCAGTTAACTTACATACAGGTAAACCAAGTGCCCCAGAATAACAGCCTTCTAAAATTGTTACCGGCTTTAGGCTGTCATCTTGAATGGCGTAGCCACCAGCTTTGTCAAAGGGAGTACCTTTTATAATAGATTTATTTATTTCATCATCTGTATATTCCCTAGCACGGACTACAGTAGTTACACAATGGGTATTACTCGTTGTATTTACACTATTCATCACCGTAATCCCCGTATGTATGTAGTGATCTTTGCCACGGATCCTTTTAAGCATATTCCTGGCTTCCAGTACGGAACCAGGCTTACCGTAAATTTGACCTTCCATTTCAACAACACTATCAGCTGCTATCACAATATATCCAACATGTTTCTCTGCTACTTTCTTAGCTTTCAGGAATGATAGCCTGACCACCAGTTCCTTACCCGTTTCATTATCTTGAGGGGTCTCATCTACATCAGGAGATACGATTTTATAATTCCATCCCAGTGACGACAAGATATCTGCACGCCGCGGAGAGCTAGACGCCAACATAACAGGCAACTTATGCATCATGTAACCTAAGGTAAGTCATACTCTCTAAGTGATAGGTATTAGGAAACATATCAAAAGGAATTATCTCTTCTATAGAATATTTCGAGTTCAAAACTGCTAAATCTCGAGATAGAGTCTTTGGTTCACAAGAGATATATATGACTTTTTCTGGCGCCATGTCCAACAGACCATGCAAAGCCTCGGGGGCACAGCCTTTTCTAGATGGATCCAAGATCACGACATCAAAGAATTCTTTCATTTCTGAAATCAATTCTTCTGTCTTGCCAACTTCAAACTCCACGTTATCTAATCCGGCACTATTGGTCTTGGCATCCGAGACTGCAGCGGCAGAATCTTCTATCCCCAATACATATTTGACATAAGGAGCTAGCAATATAGACAAAGTACCAACTCCAGCATACGCATCCAGTATTTTAGATTCGCTATTAATCATTCCGGATCCCAAAATAGCATCAATTATTGCCGACACCTGCGCATTATTTACCTGAAAAAACGACGGCGAAGCAACTTTAAATCTTCTATCACCAATAACTTCATAATAATGAGAGTGACCTGTGTTTAAATCCAGACTGACATCTTTAAGTCTGGGCTGAATCAAATAACCTTCCGAAAAATCGCTCCCCCTAACCGATAACTGCCTGGTCTGAGAAGCCTTACCCTGCAATTGTTCCATGATTTTATTAATACGATTGCTCATTAACAAGCATTTTGATACGTGAACAAATTTACGGGTTTCTTTCCCTACAAATCCTAATAAACCTTCCTTGCTGATTGTGAATCGCGCGTGATTTCTGTAATGATTTTGTGCAGGACTAGGAATTATCTCTTTTACAACACCATCAGATAAATGAACTTGATGTGAAAGTGTTTTCATAAAGAGTTTTTTCTTAATTTCAAGCTGCTGTTTATATTTCAAATGTCTGTATTGACACCCAGTGCATTCTCCAAAGTACGGACAATCTACTTCTTGCCTATTTTCATTGGACTTGATCACTCGTATCACCCGAGCAGCCATATAATCTCTATGTACCCGAATAATTTCAGCAGTAACTCTTTCTCCTGGTATTCCTCCAAATACGACAACTTTCTGATCTTGAATGTGGCAAACCGTTTCACCTTGATCGGTCCAATCTTCTAGTTCAACTTCAAAAGTATCGCCCTTGTTAACACAATTTTGCATGCCCATAATCTATCAACTTTAAACCATAACTTGAAATTTAACAAAGGAACCAGATTATATGAGGTTGACCCTCATTACCGCCAACGATAAACTATATTCAATATTTTTCGCAATTAATTGCTCTGGAGGATTAATGGCTGGACCTATAGACGTAACCGATAACACTTGGGAAGATGATGTTTTAAAGTCAGATCTACCTATATTAGTAGATTTCTGGGCAGAATGGTGCGGGCCATGCAAAATGATAGCACCTGCAGTTCATGACTTAGCCGAAGAATACACTGGGAAGCTTAATGTCGCCAAGGTCGACATTGATAATTCCCCTGAAATCGCAACCAAATATGGAATCAGAAGCATTCCAGCACTGATATTTTTTAAAGATGGCAAGCCAGTCGATCAAGTAATAGGAGCATTACCCAAAGGCGCCTTAAAGAAAAAGATCGATTCTGTATTAGGTAGTTAATATTTAAGGGAGTGGATGGGGCCCGGTGGCTCCTGCGGACTTCAAATCCGTTGTGCTTCGTGAAGAGCGGGGTAGGTGGGTTCGACTCCCTCGCACTCCCGCCAATCTTTAACTTGCCAGTAGAAACCTAAATTTTGGATTGCATCATTAAACCCGATAATCTTTTATACTATGCCCACAAAAAAGTGCTTTTTATACCACTTTAGTTCAGCAAGGCTTTCTTTTATGTCGTCGAGCGCAGCATGGGTGTTTTTCTTAGGTGGTGTCGCAGGCTTTTCAGGATACCATCTCTCTATCAATTCTTTAATGGATGTAACATCAACCATACGGTAGTGTAAGAAACTATCCAACACGGGCATTTCTCGATGTATGAACCTCCGATCGGTATGTATGGAGTTCCCACATAGGATTGCTTTGCGTTTTATGGTGTGTTTTGAAATAAAATCTACAACTATTTGGTCCACTTCCTCGATACTTAGCAATGAATGTTTCACTTTTTCCATCAGTCCAGACTCAGTGTGTGTTTTAAGTGACCAATCTTCAATTCTCATCAACTCAACTTCAGATCTGTGAACTACTAAATTCAAGCCTTCCGACAGCACATTAAGATCTTTATCAGTCACTAAACATGCTATTTCTAAAATCAATTGATCATCGGCGAGTCCAGTAAATTCCATATCTATCCAGACTAGGTTTTGTACTTTGTTAGATTTATCCAATTTATTACCGTTCATGTATTAAATGTTAGTAATTAAAATATACCAAACGCAATCTAATTATTAAACATACAACCTTGCAATCTTAAATCCTTATGCAGGATTGGCCTGCAATGTCAAATTTGAACATATGTGATAATATCTGTTAATGGAAACACCATTTGATACAACTCTATTGAAGATTCTAGGGATTGATGGTTCGTCAAATATAGCTGCTGCCATTACAGCCAGATCGGACCTTTTCGAATTAACCGAATCATCATACACTGCAGCTCTTTTCCCAAATGATCCCGGAATACTTACACATTCTCAAAGAGCCGCGATTGCTACACGCATATGTATTATGAATAATGAACCTGAATTAGCCGTTCATTACAAGAATTTGGTATCGTCAAAGGATGACTTAGTAATATGTAACATTGATCAATCAGCTACAGACCCCCGTATGAGTGCTATAGTAAACCATGTGGATGTAAATGCTAGAGATCCCAAGATAAATCCTCAGATGCAAATAGAGAAGCTAAAATCAAACGGACTATCTGACACGGAAATAGTTAGCATTTTTGCAGTAATAGCATTCGTCAGTTACCAACTACGAGTAGCGAAGGGGCTAAGAGTAATGAAAGAAGTCTTATGAGTAAACAAGTTAATGATTTCACTACAACGGTTCCTTTTTGGAACCCATTCGTAACTCCTGTCAACTTGCAACAAGCGTCAGACTTGCAATTAGAAGCCCTTCAGACAACCCCTTCTAACACTAAAGTAGGCGAATATGTTCTCGTACTCGCCCATGATCCCGAGACCTTAAAACATCGTACTCCTTTATTCAACGGCATCATGTATAGTAGAGGAGGCCTTTCAAGAGCTGAAACCGAGCTAAGTGCTGTGGCAACTTCCGTCACAAATGAATGTATCTATTGCACCGCAGTCCATGCCAGCAGATACAACGAACTTACCAAAACCACTGAAGACATGGCCACGATATTCAATGAAACTGATTCATCAAAACTAGAAGACCGTAAACGAGCCATCTATGATTTCTCTCACAAATTATCTGTATGCCCACCTACTGTGGCAGAGCAAGATGTGGAACAACTAGTCCAGAACGGATTAGAAACAGACGAAATTTTAGACGTCGTGCTCTCATCAGCTATTTTCGCATGGGCAAATAGATTAATGTTAGGGCTCGGAGAACCCTTAGAATCCAAACCAACATCAAATTAACAGGAGGCTACTAAATGGCTAAGAAACTAAACGGCGAAACTTACGAAGGCACCGCTATCAGTGTCCCAATCTCACAGGACGGTCAAGTGGCCGCATATGTATGGCCTTTGCGCATACTAACGGTTCAACGTGACACAGGCCCTATGACCATGGGAGGGCCTACTATAGGAGTTGACGTAGGGATGGAAGAAGTCCTCAGGTTTGATTGCCATGGTAAGCCAGGGCACTGGCATAGGGGAGGATACGACAGACTAGAAAAACCAGGGAATTCCCATGTCGACTTTCCTGATCAAATCGAAGATGTACAGAACCAGATCGACTGGTCTCTAGAAACAATTCTAAATGATTGTTCTTCTTTGTTGAAAGAAGCCTTACATGACGATGCTGCTTCTAAGGTAGAACCGTCGATGCTCGTTGATGCGGTAGAGCAAATAAAACAACAGCTCGCAGTATCGCATGCTTTAAGGCAAAGAGCTATAGACGGAAACGTGATTAATCTTTATTAGACCTTCCTCTGTGAAGGTCCATTAAAACGAGGCTGATATTATGGCGTCTACTGCGACATTAGCAAATGGTTGCTTTTGGTGCACCGAGGCAACACTGCAATTATTAAAAGGTGTAAAACAGGTAACACCTGGTTATACAGGAGGACAAACTCCAAATCCCAGTTATCGAGAAGTATGTACCGGGAATACAGGTCATGCGGAAGCCGTACAGGTGATCTTTGATGAAACTGTAATCTCTTATGAAACTCTTCTGACAATTTATTTCCTAACTCACGACCCAACCACATTAAATCGGCAAGGAGGTGATGTGGGAACACAATACAGGTCAGCTGTATTTACACATTCAGAAGAGCAACGAAACACTGCATTGGCGTTAATCTCAGAATTGACCGATAAGAAAATTTGGGACAATCCTATAGTAACAGAGGTGGTCGACTTTGACGTTTTCTTTGAAGCAGAAGCTTACCATATAAATTATTTCCTGAATAACCCTGATGCTGGATATTGCTCATATGTTATTGAGCCTAAAGTTTCAAAACTTCGAGAACATTTCCTGCAGTTCTTAAAATAGTACTTTGCAGTCTCTTTTAAATTCACCGACTCTAGAAGTCCTGCGAATGCCAAAATACAGGATGATCTGGTACTTTGGTGTTCTAACCGAAATAGGCCGTCAAATGGAACTATTAGTCTTGGGATGGCTTTTACTAGAACTTACCAATTCCCCTCTACAATTTGGCGTGTTTTTCTTTGCAAATAACTTGCCTAGACCAGTGTTTTCAATATTCACCGGACTAATAGCCGACCGATTCGACCGTAATAAAATTCTGTGGATAGGAGCTTTAATAAATGTGATTTCAGGAATTGTAGTATTCGCATTGATTTACGCTGAATCTATAGTCCCTTTCTATATTTTTATTGCCTCTTGGATAAATGGTTCTTGCAGAGCAATAGAAGATCCTGCTCGTCGGACTGGAGTCCTGGATATTGTTGGCGAACGAAGAATAGTAAATGCTTTAGGCATAGACAATTTTTCTCAAGTGTCAGGTAAAATTCTAGGCCCTCTAATCGGAGGAGCTATGCTCGGTTGGCAAGGCTTCAAAGGAGCCTACATTACCATAGCACTAATCCATTTAGCCACGTTGATCGTTTCTGCTCGTATCAGCATTCCTAAACAACTACTAAAAACAAACACCGAATCTGTTGCCAAAAGCCTAAAATCCGGACTGAAATACGTTTCCACTAACAGAATGATATTAGCAATGTTTTACATCACAGTCTTGATGAATGGACTAGCTTTCGAAGCATTTAATTTCATTCCAGAAATCGGGAAAAACTATCTCTTCCTGTCTCCATTCTTAGCCTTTTTCTTGGTATCCAGTCATGGAACTGGGCAAGCAGTTGGTGCCCTTTTAATCAGTCTGACCAGAAATATAAATCGATATGGCCTATGGTTCTTCATTGGATCAATCAGCATTTTAATAGTAATCATTATGTTTTCCTGGAGCAAGGTATATGTACTGTCCTTGACCCTATTATTTATTAGTGGCTTAGGATTGTCCTTATTCGCAACCATGCAAAGTACCATAGCCATGCTGTACACCCCATCTGATATGCGTGGTAGGGTGATGGGGCTCCTTAGTTTCTGCATAGGGACAGGTCACTTATTTGCATTGGTAATTGGCTGGCTAGCCGAGATCATGGGAACTCCTTCAGCATTATCTATAAGCGCGGGCGCTGGATTGATACTTATAGTCCCTACCCTGTTTGTAAGCCCTTTGGCCAAAAGGAACTATCACGATAAAACTCAATAAACCGGATCCGTCCGTCCCATCACTGCATCTCAATCAGGGACTATATGAACGACAATTTTTCGAATTGTCCTCCAGTAACCGATACAGGATCCAGATTTAACCAGTCTTCCACAATAGTAGTGTAAACACCTCTGAAATCGTGATTAAACTGCAAGTCTCCTTCTAGTAAATCTTCTTCTCTAATCGAAGGGTATTCACCAAACATACCACCTTGCACTCTGTCTCCAATAGCCATGGCCATTCCCCCGGATCCATGATCTGTACCTGTTCCATTATCCTGAACTCTTCTGCCAAATTCTGTAAACAATAGCATGACAACATTTTCAGATACTCCATGCTCTTGAAGATCTGCGTAGAAATCTTGTATACCTCTCGACAGGTCAGTCCAAAGCTTCGTATGGCCATCAGCTTGACCTGAGTGGGTGTCATAGCCTATTTGTTCTGTATAGAATATTCTGGTACCCAGATCCGCAGTTAATACCTTTGCGATTCCTCTCAAATTATTCGAGATTTGAGACTCTGCATATTCAATGGTCGAAACATATTTTTCTGGAGCTGTTTTAAGAATATCAGCTCCTTTAAGTGCATCTAACCCCGTCTGCCCCAAGTAGTCCATAACAGCACTAGATCCAATTGTAGGGGAATACATTTTGGAGAAAATGTCCAAAGCCACTGACCTATTTGGTTCTTCAGTAACAGTATTCAATATCCCATAACTCTCTAGCATTGATACTGAAGCAACAGGTACACCTGACAATGCTAAAGACCTAGGCAGACCTTGTCCGAAATTAACTCCGGTAAGAACGTTCTCCGCATTAGGGTCCAAATCTCTAATCACGCGACCAAGCCATCCTTCTGTACCAACTTTATCGGGTTCACAGGTGTGCCATATATCCATAGATCTAAAATGGGATCTGTTAGGGTTGTTGTATCCGACTCCATTGATTATTGAAACCTTACCTTGGTCGTATAACTCCTTGATAGGAGCAAGTGCCCGATTAAACCCATATTCACCATCAATTGGCAACACTTCATCTTGAGATATCGCAAGGTTTGGCCGATTGTCGTAATAAAGCGGATTATTATATGGAACAATAGTATTTAAAGGATCATTCCCGCCTGTTAATTGAATAACCACCAAAATTGGATCTTTACTAGTTGATGTCATATTACCTCTCTAATTCCCTAATATTTTTTCTTATACACTTGGATGCGATGACGACCGCAGTCAACTATGAGAATACGGCCTTCAGAATCTATTTCTATATTGGTAGGCTGAAAAAAGATTCGTTCAATTGTGAAATCTGAAACTTCAGCTCTTTGTGCCGCCATCCCTTCTGGGTCAGACGCCATTCTGGTTTCAGCCCATTTGGAATAACCGTGGCAGTCCCCTACTATAGTCTCAACATATTCGCCTGTAGAATCATAAACTTTAACTACTTCTTGCCCCCAATCAACGACGTATATGAACCCATCTTCATCTACTGCAACTCCGCTGGGGCGCATTAGTTTCCCGTCGCCTTCCGTGTCTCCAACGGACATCAAGTAATTTCCTTCTTGATCCAGTTTTTGTACTCGGCCATTTCTCCAGTCAGCTACATAAACATTGTTATCCTTACCAATCTTTATCCCCCATGGAACATTAAATTGTCCTCCTTGGGCACCAAACTCGCCGAAACAGTTAATGGAGTCACCATCAGTAGTGAATTTTTGGATCCTATGATTACCACTATCTACAACCCACAAAAATCCGTCGGAATCAATATCTAATCCTGCCGGCTTATGGATTTCTCCTATACCTGAACCGGAAGTACCAATTTTATTAACGAAATTCCCATCAGCGTCAAAAACTGTAATCCTATCCAACCATTCATCAGACAAATACAGGAGTCCTTCAGAGTCCACAGTAAGTGAATTCGGCCACATAAACTGACCATCTTTCTCACCATAAGATCCGAAATAATTAATATAATCTTCATCCATATTGCATTTGATTATGAATTTACGAGCGGGGGGGTATTCATAGTATGAGCAAGCTACATACAATTCATCGTTGTCAGCGATAGCTACATCTACAGGACCAGAAAAACCCTCTGCAGGAGGTACAGCTTGGTTTCCTATCGTGTAAATGTATTCAAATTTAACTTTTGACATATTAACAGCCATAGTGTCCTCCTCTTTACGCGAATTGATATTCTCTAGAAGCAACTACAAGTTGCAAAAGGCCGGCAATTTTTTCTTCGAAAATACCGCCTGACCCATAAGTGTCGTTATAATGTTCCAAGTATCTAATCAAGTCCAATTTACGCTGATCCGTTACCTGCAAAGGACCAACTAATTCAAGGGTATTGTCTACAATTTCACCATCAGAAGCTTCGACACCAAGTGCCCTTAATCTGTCTACAATTTTCTTCACACCTGGTTTAGATGTATCACCAACCTGACTCGAAGCAAAATTAATTCTTTCAACCAGTGCTCCACTATCTATCCATTCATGACCTGTATGCCATCCTTCTACAGTAGGAGGATTGAGTAAATCTTGCCCCATATAAGTAGCGGCGTAAGCAATTTCATGTACGTTTGGTTTTGGCTCCATGTAATCTTCTACCAACCTCATAACTCCAGCAACAAACTCCGCAGGACATTTCACTCTTTGAAATCTTGCATTCTTAAAAAATTCAGAGTTGAATAGTACTCTCAGCATCGCTCTAATATCATATCCGGATTCGAAATAAGCTTTTTCTAATTGTTCAATGGCTTGTATATCTTGAGGCGGAGTAGTCTGCCATGAAGGCACTTGAGGTTCATCAGCCACGAAGAAATTGTATAAGTGCCGGGATATAAACCTCGCTGTAGCTGGCTGCTTTATAATTATTTCAATTATATCTTGGCCGTTAAAATTACCTGTTTCACCTAAGAAAGTTTTCTCATCATTGTCATGATCATCTTCTCTGTATTCAAACTCCCAATTGTAATCCCCATATGGGTATCTAGGTAATTGAGGAGCCATTGTCCATCCAGAAAACGCTCTAGCTGCGCTCTTGACATCATCTTCGGAATAATTGAATTCATTATCTTTGCCGACCCCCATTGAAAACAATTCTAGAAGTTCTCTGCCAAAGTTTTCATTAGGAGCTCCTTTGTGATTATCACAATTATCTAACCAGAATATCATCGCTGGGTCTTTAGAAACTTCCAAGAGTATATCTTTGAAGTTACCCAGACAATTTTCCCTTAACATAGTCAACTGTTTCAGGATTTGAGGATTCCGGTTTAATTTCGAGTGACTGGTAGCAAATACATGATGCCAAAACAACGTGAGCTTTTCTTCTAATTGTCTCTTGGTGCTAATCATGCGATACATCCAGTAGCTCTGATATCCCGGAGCTCCTGTCCCCATTCTGAAGTACGGTGCATATCTCCATATCAAGTCATCGTCAAATTCGGGTTGGGATTCTGGATTTAGTAGTTCTTCTACAGTATTCTCATATCCTTTTTCACAGTATTCTTCCAAGATTTGCCGATTTGAGCCAAATCCCGCTCGTCTGAATAAATGGGCCATAAGCTCGATATCAGAATTACTCATATATACACTCCTAATGACACGAAAATATAGAGTTCATTATAAAAAACACTTCAAATTAGTGTCAATTCCTTTAGACTATACCTGAAGCGTTAATATAACCGTTTCAATTTGACTCCAAAAGTATAATCAACAAATCATGCCCTATGGTAATATCGATACGATTCACACCATCATACGGAGAAAATATTATGAAGCAAGAAACTATCCTGCTTACGCTAAGCATGGCATTCGTCACATGCTTGTTAGTATCTAACGTTGTAGCAGGCAAAATCATAGGAATTGGAATGTTAGGAACAATCTCTGCTGGTATTGTGTGTTATCCACTAACCTTCCTCTTTACTGATACGATATCCGAGCTGTTTGGTAAACGGCGGGCCACCACCATAGTGTGGGCTGGGTTTGGATGCAACATTTTACTTGTCATACTAGTACTACTAGCAGGTGCCCTGCCTCCTGCCGTTTTCTGGGATGGACAAGAAGCATTCATGGGCACTTTGGGGTTTGTCCCGCGAGTTGTTCTAGCGTCCATGGTGGCCTACATAATCAGCCAAAACTTAGATGTTATTGGATTCCATTACATCAAAGGCAAAACTGGGGATAAATATTTATGGCTTCGAAACAACATTTCGACCATGTTCTCCCAGTCAATTGATACATTCCTATTTATTGGCATAGCATTTATTGGAGTTTTTCCTTTGCCAGTCATAATAAATATGATGATCCTCCAATACATAGTTAAATTAATCATCGCAGCATGCGATACACCTTTTGTGTATATGCTTGTCGCTTCTTTAAAAGGGCGAGATGCCTAATGCCAATTATTAATCTGAACGGAATCAAGGCTCATTACCACTTAGACGATTTCTCTCCTCCGTGGATTGTAAAGCCACCTGCTTTATTAATACATTCAGCAGGAGGGAATTTGAACAGATGGCGCCAATGGATGCCAAACCTAGCTAAATCGAGACCTGTAGTAAGGCTTGACCTGCGGGGCCACGGAGAATCTTCCCCTGGTGAGATTATCGAATCCGTTGACCAACTAGTCCAGGATATCGAAGCCTTGATGGGATACTTGCAATATCCTACAGTGCATCTGATTGGGGCATCAGCAGGAGGCGTTGTTGGTATACGGGTAGCAGAGCAGCTAAAAACCTCAATCAAGACCCTTACGCTGGTTGCATCAACTCCTTTTTTGGCAAAAACGACCATTGATACCCAAAGATGGGGTGAAATTCTTAAGACCCAAGGAACAGAGGCATGGTTAAAAGCCGACAGCGACCTAAGATTCGGTCCGGAAACACATCAGCAAGTGATCGATTGGTATGCGAAAGAAGGATCAAAAACCCCCGCTAATAGTGTGATATCTTTACAATCTGTATTATTATCCGAAGATTATGTTCCCTTACTTCCAAGGATTCATATACCATCATTAATCCTAGCTTCTCAAACTGATGGCATTACTCCTCCTCACGCCCAGGAAACTTTGCACCTACATCTTCCCGATTCTCAACTAGTATGGTTTGAAAATGTTGGACACAATTTGAAGCTGGAAATTCCTGAACAATTGAGCCAAATATGCTCAGATTTCATGGAATCTAACGATGATCTATCAACGTAATTTGACAGTAACGCCTTCCCATGCTGACCTCACCGCTGCGAGTGTAACTTCCAATGAATGATATCCAGCGACCCCAGAGGCTAATACTTCGACTTGATCCGTTATTGATTTATTAAAATTATCAATCTCCAAAGAATAATTTCCTAAGGGTTCTTCAGGGAATTCATATTCATCAATTCCTGATCCGGTCCCAACAACCACGCGTCCTTGCTGTTTTTCAGATATGGTATCTTGTCCTTTCATGTAACCGTCTCGGCCATAAATAATTAAATCATTGTTAGAATCTGGAATAATTCTTCCGCACACTATATTAGCGATTGTACCCTTGGAGAATTTACAACATACAGACGCTAAACTATCTAGTGGCCGGGCCTCGGTTTGCCCGTTCGAGAGGGCAGTGACCTCAATGATAGTATCTTGCAACAGATCGCATATCAGATCAATCACATGAATCCCGGTAGCCATTAATGAATCAGATCCCCCTAATACGCTTGGATCATGCCACCATGATCTAAGGCCAGTCCTTTGCGGAGGGGCATCAGCACCATGATTACCAAAAGCCCATTGGCCACTAACGTAAACGATCGGCCCAATCTTTGAACCCATAAGCAATTCTTTCATGTATTTATGAGCGGGATGTGCTCTCAGATTAAACGCGATACCTAATTTCACCCCTGCTTTGTCACATACTTCGATCATATTTTGAGCAGAGCCTAGATCAATGGCCATAGGTTTTTCACATAGAACATGTTTACCGGCCAAAGCCATTTGCTCGGTATACTCGGCGTGATATGCATTAGGAGCAGCGACAAACACTGCATCCATTTCGTGTTTCCCGAAATCTGTTAGTGAATCATATGCCGCAGGTATATTATGTCGCAGGCTAAAATCTTTAGCTCTATCGTAAGATCTGCTGAAAACCGCTACCACTTCCGTGTTTCCCAATGACTTCATGGCGGGTACTATTTTGGTGTCTAGGTGCGAGCCTGGGCTTATTACTCCCCATCTAACCATCGCTCAAACCTTCCTCATTTTTCTATTGGAGCCCCTACAATACTTCCCCATTCAGTCCAAGATCCATCATAATTACGAACGTTTTCATAACCCAGTAATTGGGTCAATACAAACCAAGAATGGGCAGCTCTTTCACCTATCCTGCAATATGTAACAACGTCGTTACTTCTATTAATATCTTGAGTGCCATAAAGCTCTTCTAAGTCATCGATAGATTTGAATGTACCGTCTTCATTTACAGCCTTGCCCCAAGGAATACTTTTCGCTCCTGGTATATGACCCGCTCGTTGTGCACCTTCTTGCGGGAACGCGGGAGGCGCTAAAAATTGTCCGGTAAATTCTTCGTTCGATCTAACATCCACAAGTCTTAAATTTTTATCATCTAGTTGTGACAATAGTTGGTCCCTATAAATTCTAATACTTGGGTTTTGTTCCCCGATTGTATAGCTTCCTTTAGGATGTTGAGGGACCTCAGTCGTTAATGGTTTATCATCAGCTACCCATTTGACTCTTCCTCCATCCATCAGCTGAACATCTTGGTGGCCATAATACTTCAGCTGCCAAAAGGCCCATGCTGCAAACCAGTTGTTATTATCCCCATATAAGATAATTTTAGTATCATTAGAGATCCCTGACTGCTCCAACAGATCTTTCATTTCTGTTGCGGAAATCAAATCTCTAGACAGATGCTGTTGCAATTGTGTTTCCCAATTCCAACCCACTGCATTACTGATGTGCCCTTTTTCATAACTCTCTGTATCCACATCCACTTCGACTAACCGAACAGCGTTATTATTCCCATTCTCAGCAACCCAATCTACCGAGACTAAGGGTGTGTATTCGTTCATTCTTCTTCCCCTTTTACTAGTTTAATGGTTGCACCAATTCGATCATAACGTTATCAGGTCCTTCAACATAACTTATCCTGTTACCACTAGGCGAATCTGTGATTGGCAATAAAACTTTGACACCTTTTGCTTCCAAATCTGCCATCATCGTAGCTATGTCATCCGTGTGAAATCCAAAATGCTCTAACCCAAAATGATTTTCAGTAGTGCCTTCTGGGATATTTTCATTGTTAGGCGCGCTAGTAATATTGATTGTCAGGTTATCAACCTCTAGACGTACCGTATTTGTGCCACCTAACCCTTTGGCATGGCCTTGTATTTTAAGCCCAAATTTTTCAACGTACCAATCCGCTGATTTTTGCGGATCGGGGGCTCGTAAATGTATGTGATTAACCCTAAGATTAGCCATGGTGCCTCCTAAAAAACTATTCTACGCTGTTTTAACTGCTGCACTCACTGCCGGAACTACCCGTTCATCTAGAGTGGATGGAATTATTGAATCCTCAGTAGGATTTGTTATAAGGCTAGCGATAGCTTCTGATGCAGCAATCTTCATTTTCGTAGTTACCGCTGTGGCTTTAGCATCCAGTAATCCTCTGAATACACCTGGAAACGCTAGGCTATTATTAATCTGGTTCGGGAAATCGCTACGACCCGTGCCTACTACCCGAGCTCCTGCTTCTAGGGCTTCATATGGCATTATTTCTGGAGTAGGATTGGCCATAGCAAAAATTATCGGGTCTTTGTTCATCGATGAAACCATCTCTTGGTTCACAATCCCACCTAATGACAAACCTATAAAGATATCGGAACCCTTCATTGCATCAGAACAACTTCCGTCTATACTTTCTTTATTAGTGAATTCTAGAGCTTTCTGCTTAACCGAATTCAAGTCATCTCTATTTTTAGAAACTATACCTTTACTATCAATTAACACGATGTTTTGAAATCCATAATCATACAGGAGTTTTGCTGATGCTATGCCTCCAGCTCCAGAACCGGAAACGACAACTTTCGAACTCGTGTCTTTGCGAGTAAGTTTCAAAGCATTTATTAAACCGGCCAAAGTTACAATTGCTGTGCCGTGTTGATCATCGTGGAACACAGGAATCCCTATATCCGCCAACTGCTCCTCAATATAAAAGCATCCAGGAGCTGCAATATCTTCTAGATTAATCCCCGCAAAACTAGGAACTAGATTCTTCACAAATGTAGTTATTTCTTCAGGGTCTTTAGTTCCTATACATAAAGGGAACGCATCGACCCCGGCCAATTTCTTGAACAACAACGCCTTACCTTCCATAACCGGCATCGCGCCTTCAGGTCCTATATCGCCCAATCCGAGAACAGCTGAACCATCAGATATAATCGCCACCTGGTTGGCCCTGTTGGTCATCTCAAAAGATTTACTGGTGTCTTCTGCAATTGCCATACTTACAGCAGCTACTCCAGGGGTATAAGCAACAGCTAAATCGTCTTCGTTATCAACTACAAATTTAGTACCTATTTCGATCTTACCGTGTTGTTGCGCATGTAATTTTAAAGCTTCACTTGCATAATCCATAATGTTGTACCTATGAGAACTTGATGTTATGTTTCCTAAAACACAACTAGTTGTTTTAGATTGTTTTATAATCGCCGTATCCTACCACGTAGGGCACATTTTTAAAAGAAAACAAAGGAATTCAAATGGACGCTATACTAGCAATTGATCAAGGTACAACAAGCACCAAAGGTATTACATTTACTACAGATGGTGAACTAATTAGTAGTTCACGCAGTCCTGTACGTCAAATCTATCCAGATAACGGGTGGGTGGAACAAAATCCAACTGAATTACTTAATTCAGTTCTTTCAGTACTTACTGAAGAGTATCAAAAAGCTAAAACTACCGGGATCCAAATCCTAAGCGTAGGAATTACCAATCAGCGAGAAACTACTATCATCTGGGACAAACACACAGGGCAGCCTATATACAATGCTGTAGTGTGGCAAGATAGGCGAACAGCAGACTTCATTCAAACATTAAAAAACGAAAATTTAGAAGAGCAAATCAAAGCCAAAACAGGATTGATGCTAGATCCATATTTTTCAGCGAGTAAGATACTATGGATATTAGATAACGTCCCTAATGCCAGAAATTTGTCTAAACAAGGAAGACTGTTATTTGGGACTGTAGATACATATTTGATTTGGAAACTTACCAACGGCGAGGTGCACGCTACTGACGTAACCAATGCATCCAGGACCAGTTTGTTCAATTTACACACCCTTACTTGGGATGATGACTTACTAGATATATACAACATCCCAGGCAATGTCCTCCCTTCAGTAAAGAAATGCACAGACCATTTCGGAGATATTTCCCGCTCAATAGTAGGACAGTCACTACCAATTTATGGAGTTGCTGGGGACCAACAAGCGGCTCTAGTAGGGCAATCGTGTTTTGAAGAAGGACAAGTAAAGTCAACCTACGGAACAGGCTGTTTTGCCTTAGTTAATACAGGTGACAAAATTTTGAAGTCTGACAATAACTTGATAACGACCATAAGTTATCAGATACAAGACACCTTGGCATACGGGTTAGAGGGTTCAATATTTATCGCAGGTGCATCTTCTGATTGGTTATCAGATAACTTGGGAATCATAGAAGATTATTCCCAAATCGAAGACATGTGCAGATCCACTGCTGATGACCATAATGTGTATATGGTTCCTGCTTTTACCGGTTTAGGAGCTCCTTGGTGGGAACCAAATACACGAGCAGCTATCTATGGCCTGACTCGCCAAACGACCCGAAATGCCATAGTCAGAGCCGCCGTTGAATCTGTGGCATATCAAACAAACGACCTGATTGCCGCTATGGCGAGAGACGGAGTAGATTTAAGTGTTATGAGGGTAGATGGTGGGATGGTAGCGAACCAGTGGTTTCTACAATTTCTTGCCAACATCACCAGGCTACAAATTCAAAGACCTTTCGCTATGGAAAGCACATCTCTCGGAGCTGCGATGTTATCCGGGTTAGGATATGGGGTAATATCTTCACTTCAAGACATATCTAATAACTGGAACAGCTCATATGATGCAGATATTACGATGCATATTAATCACCGTGATCAATTGACGCACCGCTGGACCCAAGCGGTAAAAGCTACGATTGCATACCATTCAGAATAACACCGACAGTATATTCAATGGACATGCACGATCGCTAGGATAACTTAATCAAACAACAAAATGCTACGGGCTACCTCACCTGAATCCAATGCCGCATAAGCTTCATTAATCTCATGAAATGGGTAAGTCCTGCTCACCAATTCATCAACTTTCAGTTTTCCTTCCATATATAGATCGACCATTTTGGGTAAATCTACCGAAGGCCTAGCCCCGCCGTACCAGCTTCCTTGTATAGTCTTTTCAGTACGTGGCAAAGATAAGCAGTTAATCGCAACCTCATCTGTTTCGGCAGCCATTCCTACAATTGTTGTCACTCCGCCCAAACATGTCGCCTGATAGGCCTGAAGTATAGTTTTGGAATTACCGATTGCCTCAAATGCGTGATCAGCACCTCCATAAGTTAAATCGTGAATCTCTGCTACAGCGTCAGTTGTCCCAGCATTTATGACGTGAGTAGCTCCAAACTGAAGAGCATACCCCAATTTGTTTTCCAAGAGATCTACTGCGATGATCTTACCGGCACCAGCTAATACAGCCCCTTGAATCACATTGAGTCCCACTCCACCACAACCAATGACTACAACACTGTCCCCAGGGTTAACTTTAGCAGTGTTTATTACTGCACCTACCCCAGTCATAACAGAGCAGCCAACCAAGCAAGCTTTATCCAAAGGCATATCGTCTCTAACTTTTACCACTCCAGAATGATTAACCACAGCATATTCTGAAAAAGATGCAGTTCGCGCAAAGTGGAAAACATCTGAACCATTTTTATGAAGCCTAGCAGTACCATCAAACATCATCCAGCGATCTGTATCTGCACCATTACAGAGAACAGGACGCCCTACTGTACAAAATTTACACCATCCACAATTAGGTCTGAAATTTAGAATCACATGGTCCCCAGGCACAACATTAGTTACGCCTGGTCCAATAGACTCTACAATTCCAGCTGCTTCATGTCCAAGCACCATTGGCAAAGGAACTGTCCATTCACCTTTCATACAATGGTAATCAGAATGGCATACACCCGCCGATGTTATTTTTACTCGGACCTCTCCATTCTTAGGTTCATCAATATCAAGTTGTTCCACAACTAATGGTTGGTTTACCTCATAAAGAACTGCTGCAGTTGTTTTCATCTGAAACTCCTATAAAGCAAAGTGGTTGATCAGTACAACTATAATTCTATACTCCTCTGAGGTCAAACAAATAAACTACTCCTTAATTGTGCTGTACCGGTTGTGGCTTTTTCTCTATAATACCAACATGGAACAACTAATTTTTCAATCACCCGGCATAGAATACTACGACTTAGATACGCCAGCGCTTTTGATAGACGCCGAACGTTTGATATCTAACATCAAAAAATTCAACACTTTAGCTGAAAAGGCCGACATCTCAATCATTCCATACTCGTCAGTACATGGTTCGCGAGATATTCTTAAATATCAGTTACAAGGTAATAAAACTACGAATATTGCATGCACCAACTCCATCTCTGAAGCAGAAGAACTATCTGACTTAGGGTTGCAAAAACTAATAATCAAATCCACTCCTATATCCAGAAATCAAATTGAACGACTTTGGGCTCTAACCCAAAACGTACAAGTGGATGTTGTAGTCACAAACCTCCAGCATGTAACCAACTTTCAACAAGCTTACCCCTCTATAGGCCAGTCGCTTGGGATAATTATCCAACCGGTTTCACAATCACCGGATAGAGAAGACACTATAATCGCAACGGTAGAACACTGCACATCAAGTCCGAATATGCAATACAAGGGTTTATTGTTAGAAGAATCATTACAAGCCGCAAAACAAGATACGAAGGTAGAGGAAGATTACTCTCAATTAATTAGCCTAATCAAATCGAAATGGCCTGAATCAGAAATAATAGCAATGGGAGAATTTTACCTCAGAAATCTTGAAGCACACAGTTCTTTTGATTATCTGATAGCAGGATGCTACCCAATTCCAGATATCCCGTACCTGATGCAATTCCCTGAGTTATCTATATCAGCATCAGTACTATCTCAAATCATTAGTAAACCAACTCGAGACCATCTCGTTATTGATTCAGGACACAAAACTTTTGGAACTGATCTCGGGATCCCTTCCGTTATATATGATGCTAAGCATGAATACTCTCAAAGTTTAAAACCTTTAAAATTCAGTGCAGAACATGGAGCTATTAGATTCGATGAAGGTCAATTTAACCAAATCAAAGTTCGGGATAAAATCCGGCTGCTACCACAATCAATGGAATTATGCTTCAACCAATTTGATATGATTCGTTTCATACAAGCCGACACTTTCATTGGTTATAAAAAAATAACTGGCCGAGGGCTCTATTCGTAGAATACATGGAGAAATATTGAAAACTAAACCTCAAATAGGAACTCACATAAACGATCTGGACACCCCATGTCTCATCATAGACCTGGATAAGTTAGAAAGTAACATGGATTACGTGAGTGATTTCTACTCAAACAGATCTTCGAAAATGCGGCCTCATGCCAAAAACCACAAAACTCCTGCGATAGCTCATATGCAAATTAATAATGGGGGGACTGTAGGCGGAGTATGTGCCTCCAAAGTGTCGGAAGCGGAAGTTATGGTGAACAACGGGATAAAATCCGTACTGATAACAAGCGAAATTGTTGATCCCCTTAAAATATCCCGAATGGTTGCCTTAGCGAGGCGTGCCGAAATCAATGTTGCAATAGACAGTATTGAAAATGCCAAAACTATAGACTCTATAGCCAATACGTTTGGCGCAAAAATTGGCTTAATCATTGAGATCGAAACTGGCATGGGTAGATGTGGAGTGCAAGACGCTGATGAAGCGTTAAATTTAGCTGACAGTATCAAAGGGCTACACAACGTGAGCCTGACCGGCTTAATGAGTCACCAAACGATTTCAGGAGAACCCGACTTAGAAACACGACATACAGAAGCAAAAAAAGTCATTGAAAAAGTAATCACTGCAAAAAAACATTTGGAGTCTCTCGGCTATGTACTTCCAATAATATCGACCGGAGAGACATGGAGCTATGACGTTGCGGCCGACATTGAAGGAGTGACAGAAATCCAGGGCGGAAGCTATTTACTAATGGAAACAGATTACGCATACATGACAGAATTCCAACAAGTATGCAAAATACTTGGAACAGTAATATCAAAACCTACCATTGCGTCAGCGATTATTAACATAGGATTGAAGCATATCAGCTCCCTCAGAGGCGTCCCTGTAATAGAAGACAATGATGACATTCACGTTATAAACATGACTACATCTAACAGTACAGTATCGATAGGAAACCAAACTACCCTTGAAATTGGTGATCAATTGTATTTTATTCCTTCACAACAGGATGCAATGGTAAGTAGATGGAATGAATTCATATGTGTCAGAGGAGATTTCGTAGAGAACGTTTGGGATATCCAAGCCCGTGGTTGTATATCATAGTAGTCTTATGGAAATCGCTACCTCAACAATCACAAACTTTTCTAACTACCGCTTATTGGCTTGTTTTGCACATCCAGATGATGAAGCATTCCCAGTAGGAGGCACATTAGCGATGTATTCTAATTTAGGTGCATCTATCGCCTTGATAACTACAACTTCAGGACAACTAGGAGAGATTCGTCAAGATGGTCTCGCTACAAAAGATACTCTTGGAAATGTACGAAGCACAGAACTACGAAATTCTGCCCAAGAACTGGGCATAAATCGCCTTCACATATTAGATTACAAAGATTCAGGTATGGCAGGCTGGGATGCTAACAAGGATCCAGATGCATATATAAACGCCGATCCATCTATCATAAGATCTCAGCTGGTTAAAGAAATTCGCTCTTTCAAACCTCACGTACTACTCACATTTGAACCCACAGGTCTATACGGGCACCCTGATCACATTGCTATTTCACAGCAAGCAACGGATGCCTTCCATTACAGCGGGAAGTCATCCTATCAACCCGACTCAAATCAGCCAATCGCTCCATGGAAGGTCAATAAGTTAATATATTGTGCTCGGCCCCTAGGTTACAGGAAAAAATGGTACGACAAATTGACTTCACACGGTATCGATATGCCTGTACCTTCAGATGAGCAATTGACTCATGGAACGCCCTCCAATGAGATAGACTTTGTGCAAGATGTCCGTAATTATCTTGATCGCAAAATCAGCAGTATCCTATGCCATAAAACACAAACTGGTCCAAACTGGCCTTATCGTAATGCGCCTAAAAATGTAATAGAGTCGATCTTAGGATATGAACACTACATACAAGTCCATCCCAAACTGACAGAAAGCGATCGCAAGCAAAATGGGATAGGTGTATTTAATGGAATACAAATCTAATTATTAAGGACTACATCATGCCAATGAGAATAGGATTCACCGATTTCAGAAAGCAAATGCTCGAAGAAGAACTTAAAAATATACAAGAATTACTACCAACCCTTGGAGTAAAGAAAGTTATATTAACAGGTGACATGGCTACGGAGAACTATTCCCCTGATAGCCCTATCAAACTTATAGCTATCCAGGAAATTGATGTTTGCTCTGGGATGCCCAGTGCTAATTTTGTACGCCGAGAGGACTTCTGGACCTACCATTTGAATGCAAATGTAGCCGTCGAAACTATTGTATATACGCCAGAAGAATTTTCGAGATTAATCAACGAACTACCAGCTCTAATGAAAGCTTGTAGTGAAGGGAGAACTATTTATGACGATGAATCATAACGAAGGATCAAGATGGGTTAAGCAAGCAGAGCAAGATTTACTAGATGCTAGCTTCAATCAACAAGGGGAGAAACATAATCTCGCCTGTTTCTTAAGCCAGCAAGCAGCGGAGAAAGCTGTAAAAGGCTACCTCTATTTCAGAGGGGCAGAAGATGTATGGGGGCACTCTCTTAGCGACTTGTGTGAAGACGCTAAATTATTCGAGATGTTCTTTGATACAATCAAAAATGAAGCAAGGCAGCTGGACAAATATTTTGAAATGACTAGATATCCTGCATTTTTGCCTGGAGGGATTCCTTCTGAAGCATTTGAGCTTGCTGACTCTGAAAGAGCGATAGAGCTATCAGGAATTGTCTTGGATTTTGTTAAAGAAAGAGTAATAATCTAACTATCCTGTATGTTTTTACCCAATGAAAGCAGGATCATCACCCGTTCGGTACATGACTGCAGCAATTGACGTGTCCGTTGTAAGCTTATCTCAAAACGCATAGGGCGATCGGATATAGGGACCACTACTGATACTCCATATCTGTACACTTGTCGATAACCTCTGCCCAAGGAACCAGTCAATATCACAGTAGGCACTCCGTATTTGGATGCTATTTTTGCAATACCAACAGGTCCTTTATCAAACACACTTGATCTATCTGTTTGTCCTTCCCCAGTAATTACCAAATCGGCTTTGGCAATGTTCTGTTCAAGGTCCAACGTATTGGCAATCATGTCGATGCCCGAAACAAGACGTCCTTTTAAGAACCCTAATATTCCTGCGCCGAGTCCTCCCGCGGCGCCTCCCGAGACGGACTTAGACACATCTATATGTAGATCTTTAAGGAGCACATCCGTCAAGTTCTGTAAGCCTTGATCAAGTAATTCAATATCGGTTTGCGAAGCTCCTTTTTGAGGTCCAAAAATAGCAGCTGCTCCCTCTTCCCCACATAACAGATTGGTGACGTCAGACGCTCCAATAAACTCCGTTCCAAATATCCGAGGATCAACATTGGAACTATCTATAGAATGAATTTGACCTAGAGATCTTCCATTGGGTTCGAGTAATTGGCCGTTGACATCAAAAAAACGGTATCCAAGACATTGAGCCATTCCGGTGCCTCCATCGTTCGACGCGCTCCCTCCAAGTCCTATAATTAATTTCTTATAGCCATCGTTTATAGCCTGCAGGATCAATTGTCCTGTACCGTAAGTGTTAGTTGTAAATGGATTACGTTCGTTCCTATCTATCAGAGCCAAACCAGAAGCTCTGGCCATTTCTATAACAGCAGTGGTCCCATCTTTCATTACTCCCCAGTTAGTAGTGATCAGTCTACCTAAAGGGTCACAAGCTTCACTTTCAATGATTGTACCGCCAGCACCAATTACTAAAGCGTCCAAGGTCCCGTCTCCTCCATCCGCGATAGGTATCAATGTAGTGTTGGCATTTGGGCAGACTTCCAAAATCCCTTTTTCAATAGCCACAGCAGCATCATAAGCGTTTAGGCTACCTTTAAAATTTTGAGGAGCAACAACAATATTCAATTACACAGGGTCCTGATCAAATTTTAAGACAATTATATATGGGATTGAAGTCCATTCAAACTCATACCAAACACCAACTTATTTATGAAAATAGTACTATGGTAAAATAACTTCAATAGCCCCAATCTTCACATTGAGCAGGTGAAATATGACTTTAGATTCCTTGAAAGCCGCAGCCTACGAAGAGATAGAATCAAATTCTGAGAAAATCCTCAACGTGTGTTCTTCCATATTAGATAACCCCGAACCAGGATTCAGAGAAATTAAAACAGGCAAAACAGTCAACGAAATGTTCTCCTCAATGGGTGTGCCATTTAAGACTGGATTAGCCTTAACAGGTTCTCGCGCAGAAATCATGTTCAATAACCCAGGACCTACAATAGCCATATTGGGCGAACTAGATTCTTTGATTGTTAAGGAACATCCCTTCGCCGACCCAAAAACTGGCGCTGCTCACGCTTGTGGTCACCATTGTCAAATCGGGATGATGTTAGCTGCAGGTATGGCCTTAAACACCCAAATCATGAAAGAACAATTATGTGGTCGTATTGTATTAATGGCCGTCCCCGCAGAGGAGTATATAGAAATTGAATATAGGGATACCCTTCGGGCTTTAGGGAAACTCGAATTTCTTGGTGGCAAGCCCGAGTTTATCAGGATTGGCGAATTCGATGACATAGATATAGCAATGATGATGCACACGACTAGTACGCCTGAAGAAAAACAACTATGTATCAGCGGTACTAATAATGGGACTGTAGCAAAAAAAATTAAGTTTATTGGCAAAGGCGCTCATGCAGGAGGGGCACCACATCTTGGGATCAACGCATTAAACGCTGCATCTCTAGCATTATCAGCCATTCACTATAACAGAGAGACGTTTAGAGACAACGACACCATAAGAATACATCCAATCATCACCAAGGGAGGCGAAGCCGTTAGCGCAGTGCCATCTGAAGTTACGATGGAAACATTCATACGAGGAAAAACCATGGAAGCAATAATGGACGCCAATTCAAAGGTGGACCGTGCCCTCAGAGCTGGTGCTCTAGCAGTTGGGGCTCAAGTAAATATCAAAACTATTCCTGGGTACATGCCACTCAGTCAAGACCCAAATTTAATGGATGTTTTTAAAGCAAATGCAATAAACCTTGTAGGAGACGAAAATATAGGGAGAAGAATTCACGGTACAGGTTCTACAGACATGGGAGACCTCAGCCAGATAATGCCTGTGATTCACCCTTATGTCGGAGGAGCAACAGGATTAGGTCATGGTGCTACCTATGTGATAGAAGATTACCAACTAGCTGTGATTACGGCAGCGAAAGCATTGGCTAGTACCGCAATTGATCTACTCAGCAATTCAGGAAGGTTGGGAAATGAAATTCTAGGGAAACACCGTCCTAATATGACAGCTGCTGAATACTTAGCTTATATGAGAAACCTTAATAGCGACGCCACGTACGATAGTTAAAACCTTGGAAATCAACCAGCTTAAAACCTTAGCGTGTCGCAAAATAGAAGAACATGCTCCATTTATCGAAAACATCGCTAGGCAGATTCTTTCTCATCCTGAAGTAGGATTCCAAGAATATAAAACTTCATCTCTAGTAAGTGCTACGCTAACGGACATGGGCATCCCCGTAAAAACCAACTTGGCAATCACAGGCGTAAAAGGCAAATTATCGGGAGAACATGAAGGGCCTACAATTAGTATACTCAGCGAGTTGGATGCGCTAGTAGTTCACGATCATCCCAATGCTGATCCTGTTACAAATTCGGCTCATGCATGTGGGCACAACTGCCAAATCGCAATGATGATAGGGTGCATGATTGGCTTAAATCAAGAACCCATCCTGAAAAATCTGTACGGCAGTATCGTACCATTTGCAGTCCCTGCTGAAGAATTCATCAATATTCCAGATAGACTTGCGCTAAAACGACAAGGACAAATCACTTTTCTGGGAGGAAAACAAGAACTGATCTCATTAGGTCATTTTGACGATATAGATATAGCATTTATGTGCCACACAGCGTCAGGTTCTAATGAAAAAGTATTCGCGGTTGGCGGGTCCAGCACTACCCATGTGACTAAAATTGTCACTTTCTCTGACCTTTCAGAGTCAACCACAGATTCGACTCAAAACGCCGCTTCATTTGCCATACAAGCGTTAAATTATAATCGCGACTTGTTTAAAGGAGAAGACACTCCCAGGAGTCACGGAATTCTTATACAACCTGCCGAAAATCACACCAAACAATCACAACTAGAATGGAGGATTCGAGCCTCGGATCTGGCGGCTCTAGAGAACTACTCTCGGATCACCGATCAATGTTTCCGTGCCGCAGCATTAGCGACGGGATGTGAAGTGACTATTGAAACAACCCCTGGCTATCTACCCATGATCAACGATACCAAGCTGCAATCGATCTTTGTATCCAATTCCAGTAAATTACTAGGGAATAATCGAGTGATCACTTTGAATCCTTCGGAAAAAAGCGGAGGATCAACAGACATGGGAGATCTTAGTCATGTAATACCAGTATGTCATCCATACTGTACAGGTGCATCTGGCACTGGACATAGCAATGATTACATAATCAAAAATTACAATACTGCGGTAATTAATCCAGCTAAAATCATGTCAATGGTGGCAATTGACCTTTTGTCACAACAAGCGGAAGGAGCACGCCAAATTATCGATCAATTCAAACAGCGACTTAATAGGCAGCAATATACAGAATTGCAACTAGGCAGATTTAGCACATCTCACTATGCTTAAGATCATTTAGAACTCAATTCCTAAGGAATCTCCTGCTCGCCATTTAAACTCTCTAAAATGAGTATCTTTTGGAACGTCAAAAAACATCCAGCCATCAATCCCTGTCCCTCTTGGAAGAGCAAAAGATTCAGAGTCGTCTTGTGAAGTAATGTTGTTCCATAATGGTGTTAGCGATACAGAACCTTCAGAACTGGGTTCAGATATTTGGTATTCATATATGTTAATAGGTCTGTAATCATTAGAGAAAAAATCATTTAAAATCACAGCATTTTCGTCAATGTTAACTATAGCTGTGGCGGCTGTGTGATTTTCTACTTTTACCCTAAACCTAACAATTTCTCGTTTTTCAGAAGACGGGTTGAGCTGAAAACTACGAATTAACCCCTCTGGATTTACGGTAGAAAATGATACCGTTCCGGAACGTTCAATCTCAGCAACGCTAATATGGAGAACTTTCCCTTGGTAATAACGGCCTAGTTTAGACGAATCTGAAGAACAACCTGCCAACACAAGCATTGCAATCATAACTAAACTTATGACTAGAAATCTTTTTGTCATTAATCGCATCATATACCACTCGATGATAGTGTAGGCATTCCTCGTAACTCCTGCACTAATTTAGGCAGCACTTCTAACACATATTGAATTTGATCTAAAGTGTTAGCTTTTCCTAAAGTCATACGTAAGCTTCCTCTTGCAAGCTCTGAACTCTGGCCTAAAGCCAATAAAACATGGGAAGGTTCTAACGATCCAGAACTACAGGCACTTCCACTTGATGCAGAAATTTCCGCTAAGTCCAGTCCAAGGAGTATTGATTCCCCTTGCACTCCTTCAAAAGAAAAATTTACATTGTTTGCCAATCGGTTTTTGGTGCACCCATTAAGTACACTTCCTGGGATGGTATCATTAATCCCTGTTATCAACGTGTCTCGTAACATCTTACAGTGCATGCTCGTCTCTTCTCTATATGAATCGGCGATGTCCAATGCAGTACTCAAACCCACTGCCCCAGCAACATTTTCAGTTCCTGGCCGCCTTTCTCGCTCTTGGTTGCCTCCAAAAAGTATAGGTAAGAAAGGTGTTCCTCGTTTCAAATACAATACGCCAGTTCCTTTGGGTCCATAAAATTTGTGCCCTGACAAACTCAGCATATCAATTCCTAGGGCTTTGGTGTCTAACGACAAAAATCCAGCAGCTTGAACAGCGTCGCTATGCATAACAATAGTACGATCCAGGCTAGATGCTCGGTCTTTAACAATTTGGGAGATCTCCGACAACGGATTAATTGTTCCTATTTCATTATTGGCATACATCACACTGACCAATATCGTCTCATCTGTAATTGTTTTACTTAGCTGAGCCAGATCAATTTTCCCTGTAGCATCTACCGGCAAATACGTAACTTGAAAACCCATATTTTCGAGATATTGACAAGCATGCAATACTGCATGATGTTCTATTGCAGTGGTAATTATATGTTTTCCCGTATCTTTCAAGGCCAGAGCAGCACCAATAATAGAAGCGTTATCAGATTCAGTGCCCCCACTGGTAAAAATTATGTCTCCAACCCTCGAGTTTAATCGTCCCGCAACAGTTTCTCTAGCATTGTCCAGGGCAAATTTTGCTTCCTGTCCCACCGCGTGAACACTAGAAGCATTCCCAAATCTTTCTGTGAAGTATGGTAGCATCGCTTGCAATACTTCTTCTGAAACACCAGTTGTCCCTGCATGATCTAGATAAATTGTATTTACCACTAATTGGCCTCAATTTATTAGTATTAATACCTTGAATTTTACCATATCCCCGGCTCACAAACGAATATACAGGAGCTCTAAACGACTGTTTCCGAATCATCGCCTTTAATATTATTACTGATCAGTTTATAAATAATCTTAGCCGCCGCGTAGCTGCCTAACTCGTTCCCAGGTACGGGCACCAGTTCACAAATATCGAACCCTACCAAATTATGTCTGGTCGTTAGTGTTTTAAGCAAATCCATCAGAGTGATCCAATCCATACCACCTGGTTCTGGATTACCAACGTTCCCGATCACATGAGGTTCTAACACATCTAGGTCTAGACTCAAGTAAACATTAGTATTTAAGTGTTCTAATGCTTGGTCTATGAATGTTTCTGGAGCGCTCTTACCATTCCAAAACACTATAGGAACGTTATGCATCTTCGCGAATTGTACTTCCTCATACGATATACTTCTAACGCCTGCTATCGTGATATTTGTAAATTCCGAGATCCTGCGGGCTCCACTTGCGTGGCCCCAACGAGTACCCTGATAATCATCTCTCAAATCTGCATGGGCATCTAAATACAATACGGAAAGGCTTTCAAATCGACTCCGCAAAGCCCTAGCGCCCGCTGTACTGATTGAGTGCTCTCCGCCAATCAGTCCAAGCAATTTAACATCATGCGTGTTCATAATATGCTTAACGGCAGATTCAATACCTCCTATCATATCCTCGGGTTGGAGGGTTTCAACTTTTAACGCTTCAGTAGTAGCTATCGCATAATCACTGAGATCAATCTCTAGTTCCCAATCATAATCCTCCAACTGGTATGAGGCTTTCATAATAGCCGCAGGGGAGTCTTTAGATCCGGTTTGGAAAGACATAGTACTATCATAAGGAACTGGAACCAAGAGGCACTCCAATGGTTCATTTTTTGCAGGGGCTCGCAAGCCAAGGAAACAGCTGTCTTTGTCTGTACTAAAGTGCATATATCACAAATTTCAACGGTTCAACCATCATTCAAGCTTAATCTTTGACTCGCAACATTAGCAATTCCATCTTCAACATTTAACCATTCTAGACCTCTATTAAGAGACCACGACTTAACTCTTGTTAACGCCAATAATTTTTTTGCGTCATCCAGAGCTTTTTCAGTATCAAAATCTTTACACGAAAATATGTCAATATTCACATAATTTCTGTTAGGGAACGTATGAACGCTAATATGGCTCTCTGCAATTATAACGAATCCAGATATACCTGAGTCATCTCCTTTAGCATCCGTATAAGTCACGACCTGAGGATCCGTTATACGCGTCATATTTAACTCAGCGGGATAATCAATCAAAAACTGATAAAGCCTAGTTTCATCCCACATCAAATCGGGGTCTCCGTCAAAGCCGTCAATGGCCAAATGCATATACATCCCCTTGGCAAAATTCGTCGTATAGAATATCATTCCTCAACTTATAGTACAATTTAATAAATAAAATGCCACTTTAGGTAACAATATGACTACTGAAAACTTAGATTTTATTATCGAAGCTGACAACTTGACGCATTACTATGGGCCACAACCTGCCATAGATAATGTTGATTTCAAGGTCCAACGAGGTGAAATACTTGGGTTTTTAGGTCCTAATGGCGCAGGTAAAACAACCACTATGAGGATACTAACAGGATACATGCCTCCGACAAGAGGGACTGTCCAAATTGATGGCATGGATATTGTCAAAGATTCATTAGAATGTCGTAAGAAGATTGGGTATTTACCTGAAACTGTACCACTCCACACCGACATGACCGTAAAGAATTATTTAAGCTTTATGGGATCACTCAGAGGGATGTCACGAAGAAGTATCAATGACCAAATTAACAATGTGGTTGAAATTTGCAGATTACAAGATTACTACAAAACGATAGTAGGGAAGTTATCTAAGGGTTATCGGCAAAGAGTGGGTATTGCTCAAGCAATTTTACATGAACCAGAAATTCTTGTTATGGATGAACCAACTATCGGCATAGATCCAATTCAAGTGGTAGAAACCAGAAGACTAATCCAAGATATTGGCAAGCAACAAACGGTAGTATTGAGCAGTCACATCTTGCCAGAGGTCAGCATGGTATGTGGAAGAGTATTGATCATAAACCAAGGCCAAATCGTCGCAGAGGACACACCCGACAATTTAGCCACGAGGTTACAAGCAACGCAACAAATATTAGTAGAAATTACCAACACAAATACAAAAATCCAACCCGTCCTAGAAAACATTGAAGGGGTGACTGATGTGAGGAGAATAAGAGACAGTGAGAATACCACTTTCGAAATATCAGTAGCTGATGGATATGACGTTAGAGACGAAATATCAAGAGTGATCATTGAGAACAACTGTAGCCTATTAAGCATACAATTAAATTCCATGAGTTTGGAGCAAATTTTCCTAAAACTCACCACAACCGAAGGAGTTTAAATGCGAGGACTACGAGCAATCATTACCAAAGAAATTTTATCTTTCTTTACAAGCCCTACTGGTTACATCGTCGGCATGATCTTCTTAATAGGAACAGGCATTTTCTTCACAATAGATTTAGGCAATCCGTTCCCTGAAGCATCGTTAACCAGATTTTTTGTAGGCCTAGATTTTGGTCAAACAACATTCGGGGGCGTCACTCTAATTTTGATTTTGATTGCTCCTATCCTGACCATGCGGCTGATTTCTGAAGAGCAAAAATTAGGCACAATCGAATTACTGCTTACTTCACCTGTTCGAGATTGGGAGATAATCATAGGTAAATTCATAGCCAGTTTCATATTCCTATTGTTCATGATTGGGCTCACACTATATTATCCCATATTACTATTTTTATTAGCTGACCCAGACCCAGGACCAATATACTCCGGCTATTTGGGATTGATTCTATACGGTGCATTAACTTTATCAATAGGATTACTAGCCTCTACCTTAAATAGTAATCAGATTGTTTCAGCAGTCGTTGCCATGGGGATTTTATTAATCCTGTATTTTGCAGACTATGCATCTACAGTCGTAACGGGATTCTGGTCCACTTTTATACAAGAGATTGGTATAAAGAGCCATTTCGATGATTTTCACAAAGGAATCATTGATTCACATGATATTGTTTATTTCGTAACTATCACATTACTATTCATTTTCTTATCTATAAGAATTTTAGAATCGCGTCGGTGGAGGTAAGTTGCAAAACCCAAACAACAATCGAGATTGGCGACGCCTCAGCAGAGCTGAACGAGCCGCCCAATCAAGTTCAACACCTTTGGAAACCCAAGGCCGGCTAAAATCCATACTAGACTTATTAAGTAGTTATGCCACGCCCATATTAATCGGGGCAGTATTCTCAACCATATTAGGGCTAATAATTCTTTTATTTATCGAGACGCTAACCCCATACGCTCTTATACTGATAGGCCTCGGGATGTCGCTTCTGGTCCTAATGGGTGGCATTTCATTAAGCAAAGTTACTTCCGCATTCCTTAGTAGAAGTGGAAAGTACGGCACCAACACGCTAATAATGATCAGCGCTTTTATAATAATCGTCATAATACTTAATTTATTATCTATCGAAAATAATAAACGCTTCGACTTAACAGCCAATAATCAGTTCAGCCTAGCACCAAGCACAAAAGAATTGCTTGATGAATTAGGATCACCCGTAAAAGCTATCGCTTTCTACCCTTCTGACATTAGTGAAAATGTCGACGCCATTTCTCGATTCTCAAAAGTATCCGATATGCTAAGTGAATTCTCCAAACGATCGAGTGACTTTTCTTACGAGGTTCGCGACCCAGATCTAGAACCTGATTTGGCTAGATCTTATGGAGTCAATGCATACGAATCCATAGTGGTGTTTTCTGACAATCCCGAACTAACATCTATTGTCCAACCAAGTGACATTGATTATAGTCAACTAGAACAAGATCTTTACACAAGTATGCTGATTGCTACCAGCAAAGGGCAAAAAACGATATATTTCCTTGAAGGACACGGGGAAAAATCCATTCTAAGTTCATCTGCAAAGGGCTACTCTACTTTTAAAGAAATCCTAAACCAAGATAATTACCATACTGAGATTTTGACATGGGACCCAACCGATGAAAACGTTTCAGTGCCTGAAAACGCAGCTCTTTTAGTCATACCTGGACCTACTCTAGAACTACCAGATCATCATGCGGAAGTTATTCATAAATTCCTCCAAGGGAAGAATCCGGATGATACTCCCCGGAGAGAATCTAGCCGACTAATATTCCTAGGAGAACCTAATACCCCAGAATCATTCAAAGCTCTAATGGCGATGTGGGGAATAATCCTACAACCAGGATATATCCTAGATTTAGAATTAGGCGTAAGTGATAATCCCAACATTCTGCGAGCAGAACCCATGAACTTAAACCAAATCAGGGCAGAAGATTTTGAGCTCCTACCGCCAGACCAGGCAACCATAATGGTCGATGCCTTGCGAAGCATTACTAGCCCAGAAAGCGGCCAGCTTGGCCAAATATATATGCCTGGAGCAACGAGCTTAGTCCCGATTCAAGACGATCTCCGATGGCCTGTACCATTAACTGTAACCTCTCCTTTAAGCTTCTTAATTGATGACACTGAACGGACAGAGCCTGTACCCCCTGGTGAAGAAAATGCAGACCCCATGGGACCATTTTTCTCATCAGCTTATATGTTAGCAGTTGGTCAGCTCGGTGCAGCGCCATTATCTGGCGCTCCAGATCCAAATCAATTAACACACATCGCAATTTTTGGAGATTCAGATTTCGCTTCCAACACTTTCTTAGAAAGAGGGAGCGGTACCAATTTGTTGCTGAATACCGTGAATTATGTACTAGGGGATTATTCTCTAATATCAATCAGAGACCGAGCATTTGTTTACCGAGAATTTAATCTTGACGCCAATGAATATGACTTTGTGAGATTTTCTTCCTGGTTCATATTACCTGGACTATTAGCTCTCGCAGCACTATCCATGTGGTGGATTAGGAGATAAATAATGAACTTCAGACTCACAATCTTGCTGGTAGCAGTTTTGGCTATAGTTGGAGGTTCTGCAGCGTACTACTGGGCGAATAAACCCGATAAAGAACATGTAGAAAGAGAATGGCTCTACAAAATATCTGACACAGATATAATAGAGATCGAAGTAACTTACAAAGAGAACCACGTAAAGTTTGTAAAAAATAATCCCCCGGGTAGCAATTCCTGGATATGGCTCATTGATGACGATCCTCCTGTGCAAGTGTATGGACCCAAATGGAGTGGTACACCTTTCCTGCTTGGAGGACCACAAATTGAACGGGAGTTGCTAGAAGCAAAAGAGCCTTTGTCTTCATACGGGCTGGATCCGCCTGAATCCATCGTAAAAGTGACGGAAAAAGGTGGACATATATTTGAGTTCCATCTTGGAGATACAACCCCAGACAACAACAGCCAATACGTAAGACTAACCACTGAATCAAGTATTTTTACTGTGGCAGAAATGTGGGCTAGGGTCATCAATGACTTAGCCGTTAATCCGCCATATACCCCAGCTCAACAAGCCGATTAGAATCATGAAAGCTGATATTTTATCTATCGGGCATGAGCTGTTGATGGGCGAATTAACAGATACCAATGCCGCATGGATAGCCACTAAGCTTCCCAAACTTGGAATTTCTCTTAATCAAATCTCCATAGTTGGTGACAATATAAATAGATTGGTAGAAACCATATCTTTAGCGCTTTCCAGATCAGATCTAGTTGTTACAACAGGAGGCCTTGGACCAACTCAGGATGATCTAACTAGAGAAGCAGTTGCTGCAGTTTTAAACGAGACACCCAGTGTGCAAAACGACATTGTGGAACAACTGACAGAATATTTCGCTTCCAGAGGGCAAGTAATGCCTAAAACCAATATCAAACAGGCCCACCTAATACCGTCAGCCGAATTCATCCCTAATAAATATGGTACAGCTCCTGGGTGGTGGTCCGAGAAGAACGGTAAAATCATCATAAACCTTCCGGGACCTCCTGGAGAGATGAATCCTTTGTGGCTAGAACAAGTTGAACCTAAACTAAAACAGCTTACTACAGGTGAAATAACACTTACCCGAACAATAAAAACATTGGGTATGTCTGAAGGTCGTATAGACGAATTATTGACAAAACACTTTGGGCAAACTAATCCATATCTAGGTATATATTCCAAACAAGATGGGATCCATCTTCGCATGATTTCAAAAGCTCAAACAGAACCTGAAGCTCTGGAAATACTACACCCAATGGAAGAATCTATAAAAGGCCAATTAAAAGATTATATATGGGGATTTGATGACGATACCCCATCTGAATCTTGTAGAAAATTATTAAGGGACAATAACCTCACCCTTTCAACATGGGATGGCTGCACAGGAGGTATGTTGGCTGACTTGCTGACCCAAATGGAAGGACATAACCAGGTCTACAAAGGAGGCATGGTAAGCACAGATTCAGACATATACCATTTAGGGTTATCCTTAAGTTCAGATAACAAAGTTACAAGTATCAGCCAAAGCACTGCCAATCAAATGGCAAAATGTATCAGGGAAGAAATGGATACCGATATAGGAATCGGTTTAATTAGTGAGAGTGAACCTACCGATAACACAACAATCAGATCAGCCATGTTATATATATCAATTGCAACCGCTGACACTATATTTGAAACATCAACAACCGTACCAGCACGAAGGATTACCATCAAACGAAGAGCTGCCAATACTGCTCTAATAGAACTTGCTAAGCTACTTAGTTAAATTTCTGTACACCATGGGAAGACGTTCCGGAAGAGACCAAATATTATCTAGTACTTCGTATCCCATGTCGCCACACATTTCTTTCAGATAGTCGTGTCCGGCCTTATCGACTGTCAAGCAAAACGGTATAATATTCTTACGCCGTGCTTCAATTAATGCTTGATGCGTATCATGTACAGCATATTCTTTCTCTACCCCTTCTCTACTGTAGCCTCGATCTTGAGGTCGTCCATCGCTAATTAAAAACATGATCTTAGTGGTAGCATCTTTATCTTCTAGTTTAGTGATCGCATGCCTTATGGATGCCCCCATCCTAGTGGCATGTAACGGAGTAATCTTGTCTATACGCCGCTTTATTTTGTCATTAAAAGGCTCATCTATATCTTTTATTACATAGAATTCAACATTCTCTCGCCCATACCCAGAAAACCCATATATACCATACTGATCTCCTATAGACTCGATAGCTTGAATAATCAACGCTGTGCTTTCTTTCTCCAGATCTATAATTCTTTTGTAATTACGTCGTGTAAGTCCTTCTCTGCGCCGCCTAAGCCAAACCATATATTCCACTGGGTCGTCGGGCGCATCAGTATCGTCTGAATTTTGCCTCCCTTCATCTATTGCTTCGGCTGTAGATGCGCTCATATCTAGGAGAAAAACTGCGGCAACATCTCTTTCAACTTTGTTACGTCTCCAATAAATCTTGTCATCTGGAGGAACACCCATACGTAAATCCGAAACCGCTTCCAATGCGGCATTTAAGTCGATATCTTCTCCATCAACTAGCCTATACGTCTTACGCCAAGTTTCAGGCATTATCAATTCGAACTGTCGCTTGATATGAGCCAATAAACCAGAATAGTTACTTAATGCCTCAGTATAGAAGGATTGCTCACCTTCTTCTAAAATTTTCTCTTTTACTATGCACCACCGAGGTTTATAGTCATCTGCTCTAAAATCCCATTCATCATAAGCATAAGTTTTAGGTTCTTGTGGTTCTAGTTCACCTTCTTCTTCTCCTCCAGACATGACTGGAGCCTGACCGTCTCCAGGCTCTCCTTCTGGTGGAGGCATACCTGCTTCTTTCATGATATTTTCAACCCAGGCAGCAAACATTCCTGCATCAATTTCGCCTTGCTCCGCATCCAGCTCCAATTCATCTGTTTCTTGAAGTAATTGCTCAAGCTCTTCTTGTGTAAGGGGTTGATTTTCTCCAGCTTCTGCTGCGTCACTCTGTAATTTAGAAATTAGTTGTACCATTTCTGGTTTAAAATCACCGCGGTATTCAACAGGAGACGGGGAATCGTATGGGTCTCCTTCTCCATCTTCTCCACTCATTTCCAGTGACTGCTGCATCTTCTCCACCAGAGATTCAAATTCGTCTTCATCGAAGTCTTCTAATTGATCTTCTAGATCTTCATCTTCCCATTCATCTTCAGGTTTGGTTTCGTTCACTATTTTAGATATTAGTTCATATGCCCTTATCGTTGCTTCAGCGGAATCCTCAATATTGGAATCGGAATTTCCTAACGTATGAACTAAGTTGGCTAATGTTCCTACAACTTCCTCATATCCTTCCGGGACCTTCAGTCCATTAAATTGCCCCAAACTAAAACGTATCAATAATTCGAGCATGGCTTCCTTCAAAGGGAGTTCTGTTATCTCGGGTCGCCGTAAAATAGCGTCATCTTGTATTTGTTTAGTGGCAGTTTTAATACCTGGGTATAATGTCTTTATCAAATAATCCAATCTACAATCTTCGAGAACAGTAAAAATATCAAAAGCTAATTTCGTCTCATCAAACAAATTAAGGAATTTACCTATATCTGTGTAAGTCCGTACATTACCTCCTTCATCTGGTTGTCCAAGCTGATATAACTTTTCTGCTTGACGCTGCTCGGTTTCGGATCTTCTGTTACTAAAAACATTAGATTCTTTATCAAATTGAAATTCAAAGCTACCAAATTCTAACCTTCCTACTTGATGAGTTGCGATTACTTTAAACCATGAAAAGTTTGATTGCTTGTCATCATACTGGTCTACAACCGAAGGTAGAAACACTTGAGTACCATCTGTAGATGCCCAGCTCTCGTCCACCCAGCCAATACCTTTATCCACTAATTCTTGGCTATTGCTAATCTCAATGTCTTCCCCAGTAAGAGCAGTACAATATAATTTGACAATTCCTTTTATTAGGTCTAAATCCACACTAGATGATAACGTTTTCAAAACAGATTCAGATGTATTAGATTCGATCTTATAAAATGCTAATCCTGCTTCTTTATTTTCTTTGATTAAGTTCAATCCAGTCTCAAACCACTGGTCTAATTGAGCGATAGTGATCCCAGACAATACTATCTCCAAACTCTTCAAGAAAGGCTGTACTGCATCGTAGTCTACTTCTACTAGTGAATCACATAAATCTAATATTTTGCCATGAGTATTGGGAGGTAATCCGCTCAACGCTTGTGTCCCATCAGACATGAATCTAGAAGTGTCTTTCATCCCCGATTTAGCTAATCTTTCGCCTAACTTCAAGAATCGTCCTATTTGTGTATCCTCAACATCTTTAGCTACTTTAGGGACTACTTCGAGGCAACTCTTTACTTCTCTCCAACTAGAATCCGTTAAAGATCTCAACATTGACAGAAATACCTCTCGTTCTCTACCCATTGCAGGTAACACTGTTGATCCAAGATCCAAACAGTCGGCCGCAACTTCATATGACTTACTCGAGATGGATTCCAACAAAGAAGCGAAAATTTCTACGTCCCAAAATGGTAAATTACGAACCAATTCAGGACTACATTCAAAAAACTTGCTAGCTAAATTCCCCGATTTCCATGTTCCTTTATATAGACCTCGTCCTAAACCTACCCATCTTGGTATATATTGCGGTCGCAAGTTAGTAACAATAGATGGGCTTACAGAAAAGAAAGAAGAAGCTAATGACGGGGCATCTTGAGAAAGGTGAGTCCCACACCTAGCCCATTGCATAAATGAAGGAAAAGCAAGTGATTTAACAACTTCCGAACTTACATTAAAATACTCGATCGCTGCTTCCCAAGATCTTACTGTTTGAGTTCCTATAGCCAGTCCTTCTTTGCCCCATAATAGCAATTCATCATCACTAAATATTTCGGTCATCAATGTTTTGGATTCTTCATAAGCATCACCTACAGAACCTGGTAATGTCTTTAATGACGACTCTAATTCTTTCCAATCCTCTGCGCTCAATTGACATGTGCCTCCATATTAAAATTATTCGAAACTACTTCTAAAAATTGAGACAATATAGTCGCCGTTGCGCCGTAGATTAAATATTTACCATAACCATACGAAGTAGCATCAACAGAAGAGACTCCATCCCAGCGAGTCTCTGTATATTGATTCTCAGGGGACAACAGTTCACCTATCGGAATCTCTACAACCTCAGCAATCTCAATGTCACTAGGATTAAAATCATATGGGTAATCAATAGTCCCAACAAAGACTTTAACCACAAAATTGCTCCTTGTGATTGTGTCGTCTAATTGTCCTAATACTGTAATGTCCTGCACTTTGATCCCCATTTCTTCTTCAGTTTCTCTCAGTGCGGTATTAATAAACACGCCATCATCAGGATCTTTCGCTCCTCCGGGAAACGACATTTCACCTTTGTGGTGCTCAACCAGTTGCGATCTTTGATTTAACAATACACAAAACTGGCTATCTTTTTCATACACCAACACCATCACAGCAGCAGGCATATATTCGCCATTATCTCTCTCTTCAACTACAGGCCTATTAGACAATACATCTTTTAAGCGAGTGACTGAAAATTCCATAATATTTACTCAAATATGGAAGAAACAACTTCTTCTATGCTTCGTTGCAGTTCGGGCTCATCAGTTAATGTCCACACTATAGCCACTTGACAGGCCCTTCTAGCAGATATCCCTTCTTTGATCAGACGACCTGCATATATAAGCAATCGCGTACTTGCTCCTTCTTGGAGTCCACTATCTCTCAAATGTCTGATTTTTTCACCCAACCTGGCTAGAGACATCGCTTCTTCTTCGGTACAACCGCTTTCTTGGAAGACAATTTCAGCCTCCACTTCCACTGGAGGGTAATCAAATTCAACAGAGATGAATCGTTGCCTAGTACTTTGCTTGATATCTTTCAAGGCACTCTGATAGTGAGGGTTATACGATATGCACAACAAAAATCTATCGTCGGCTTCAATGATAGTTCCAGTTTTTTCAACAGGCAATACTCTTCTGTGGTCGGTCAGGGGATGTATTAAAACCGTTGTATCTTTACGAGCTTCCACTACTTCATCTAAATACAATATGGCGCCATTTTTAACTGCTCGAGTCATTGGCCCATCGATCCATTTAGTCCCTTCAGCATCCAATAAATATCTACCTACAAGGTCACTAGCAGTAAGGTCTTCATGGCAAGCGATGGTTACTAAAGGTATTTGCTTCTCTGACTCACTAGATTTACCTTTAGCGCCATTTTTTTTAACAACAGTCATTGGTCTACCAAGTTTCCAGGCCATGTATTCAACGAACCTGGTTTTGCCACAACCTGTTGGTCCTTTTAGCAACAACGGTATATGCTGGTTGTACGCTGCATTAAACAAATCTTCTTCGTCACCTACCGGTTTATAGTAGGGTTTCTCTTTGACTAAGAACTCTTCAATAGCGTATTCTTTGGGCTCTGCGTTTGTTCCATCTACCATTTCTTATCATCCTTACCTTTTTAGTTTATTTCTGACCAAGCATCTAATATAACATTTTTGAACGCTTTTAGGTCACTTGTATTTGATAGCACCACATCTGATTTCGCCAACCTTTCATTCCTATTCATTTGGGAACCAATCCGTTTCTCTGCTTCAGTTCTCCCAAATCCGTTTCGCGACTCTAACCTTGATATTACTGTCTCCACGGGTGAGTCCGTTGCCCAAACAGTATCCACTAATTTATCCCAACCAGCTTCGAACATAAGTGCCGCTTCAACCACAATGACTTGTGTGCCACCCTCCTTGAGAGCGTTAATGTTTTCTTCAACCAATCGTTCCATAATCGGATGCATTATCTCGTTAAGGTGCTGCAATGCCGATTCATCCGAGAACACAATAGCTCCTAGTTTGGAACGGTCTATTTCATTGCTAGAGTCTAATATTCCTTTACCAAAGGCTTGAACAACACTTTCCCAGCCCACAGACCCTTGTCGATAAGCCTCATGGCCAATCAAATCTGCGTTGATGATTGCTGCTCCAAGTTCTTCAAGAATCTTTGAAGCTTCACTCTTGCCTGTCGCTATGCCCCCTGTGAGACCTATTACTACCATATGAACCCGTCCATATAAAATTCCACCATGGCTCCATCATATACTTAAATTCAATTCTTTGCCCGAATCTAAATACTGTCGCTGACGCTCAATAAACTTGTTTTGGTAATCCGGACTGTGAATCAAACCAGTCGTCATGATTACTGCATCTTCCCTATCGTTTGAATAGTACTCTTTCCGAATTCCACTCTCTTGAAAATAATATTTTTGGTATAACCGTTGAGCTTGTATATTGGATGCTCGTACTTCTAAACCCATAATCTGTAATCCTACACTAATAGATGTACGTATTGCCCCTATAAGAAGTAGTTCGCCTAATCCATTCCCCCTAAAGTTCTTCTTAACTGCTATCTCAGAGATGTGTCCTTCGGTTCCTTGGAACCATATACCTACGTAACCTACGATTTCTGTCCGTTTAACGCATCTCTCCCTAAATAAGTTCTTTATTATACCAAATAATACATTTTGTTTACTTAAATTATATCGCCCAAGGGATTCATCTGTTCTTTCAATTACCAGATATTTAGAATATTTGTTTCTTAATTGTATAGTGAATGACGTACCAATATTCAGAGGGTAGAATGCTTCAGTTTCAATAGCAACCACTTGATCTATATCAGTCGATTGCATTTCCCTAAGCAAAAATTTCATTTTATTCTTAACTCAGTTATTAATTACCAATCTGAGTGGTTAAACATTTAGCAACAATTCTGCTAACTCTGACGGATGCTGCAATGACACCTGATGACATGAATCCATGTCTATAATCTTAGACGCTCCTATTTCTTTGGCCATCTGATCTTGTGCAGAAGGGGGCAAAATCCGATCTTGATTTAGTTTAACGTAAACTACCGACACATTGTCAGGAGCAATGAAAGTCGCAGATTTTTGCTCTAGCATCTCATGCGGTAACGACTCGTAAAACCCTAAGTTCTGGATGATCTCCATGGGATCCATTCCATTACATACATAATTCCTAATGACTGAAGCGGACAATTTGGCGGGCTTTCTCGAGAACTTTGACTTAATTCTTGCTAATCTAAACAAACGGCGAGACCTAAATGGCAATTGAGAAATTAAACTCTTACCGGTTTGGTTTACTATTCCGCTGATTAGTACAATTTTATTTGGCATTTTGGTAACCGAACTAAGACTCTGCATTACCAGGCTAGCTGAAAATCCATGTGCCACTAGTACATAATCATTAAGCTTGTTATTTTCAATCGTTTTTTCAATTTCAAATACACATTCTTCACGGAGTACTTCTCCCGCATCTCCGTGATCATTTGATCCATGCCCAGGCAAGTCAACCAAATGCACGTTAACACTTCGGCGGAATAACGCAGGAGGATGAGTTTGAGGAGCTGTCATCAAAGCCCATACTTTGCTCCAATGCCACGAACTCTGCCCCGCCGTGTGGACAATCACATAATCTTTCACGAAACATCCTTAGAATTCATAATCTTTTATGGTTACCTTCAAATACTAGTTCAAAATTCCTTTTAACGCCATACATATATGTCCATCATCTTCAGGCAGTACTGTTCTGGGATCTATTAGCACATCTTCTTCCTCTATCCTTGCAATTATTGGAATCTGGCTATGCCGGAGCTTGCTTAAAATCTCTAGGGCGCTATATGCTGTTTGAGAGGTCTTAACTTTGAGTGCATAAGTTGGAATAGTCTCTCCAGGCAAACTACCTCCTCCAATAGCCGAATCAGTTGATATAGCTTCAAGAGATTCATTCGAAATCTCTTCCCACACTTTTATCCTGGCTCTTAGGGAATCTAAGCTTGCAGAAATCATTCTCCAGACAGGAATCTTTGACTCATGTTCATTTTTAATATAATGGGCCAATGTAGCTGAGAGAGCAGCTAGATTCATTTTATCCATTCTAATCGCCCTCATCATTGGGTGTTTTTCTAAAATCGATACATACTTCGATTTCCCTACAATAATTCCTGCCTGCGGCCCTCCCAACAATTTATCTCCGGAGAAAAACACTAAATCGGAGCCCTCTGATATACTGCTTTGAGGAGTAGGTTCATATGATAGTCCGTATAATCGGGTGTCTATCAGTGCACCACTCCCTACATCATGCATAACAGGAATATCAAGCTCGGACCCCAGTTCAGACAATTCCGACACTGTCACTTCATGAATAAACCCCTTGATGACAAAATTGCTCGAATGGGCTTTAAGAAATCCTCCTGTTTCCTCGGATACAGCTCTTCTGTAATCTTGTATGTATGTCCGATTGGTCGTCCCAACGTCTACAAGTTTAGCTCCACTTTGAGTTAGAACATCTGGTATCCGAAATCCGCCACCGATTTCGATGGCTTCACTCCGAGGCACTATTACTTCCTTACCTACACATAACGCAGATAACGCCAACAATAGCGCCGCAGCATTATTATTAACCACCACAGCATCTTCCGCCCCAGTGAGTTGGGTAAGCAATGCTTTTATAGTACCTAACCGCCCGCCTCTTTTACCTGTATGTAAATCTAATTCCAAGTCACTATAACCAGCTGCGCACTTAATGGCAGCTTGCATACTATCATCACTTAAAGGGGCTCGACCCAAATTCGTATGAATAATAACGCCAGTCCCATTTATTACATTTCGTGGCTTGGGTGCAAGCATACTATGGATATGTAATTCAACATCAATTGATATGGCTAACGCATCTTTTACATCTTCCCCAGAAAGAACATCTTGTCTGTTATTTGCTATCTTTTCGCGGATGACATCTACAATCCATTCCCTTGGGTACTTAGTAGCTAGATCATGCAATACCGCAGTATTCATCACTGATTCTACACTTGGTATTTTTCTTAATTGCATATTCATTACTTTGAATCCTACTAGTGAATTAAGCCACTACTTTAATCGTCTCGTCCCAGCTAGCTAAATATTTTACAACGTTATACAATTACAGCACAAATATAAGTCAATATAATAAGGATTGGAATTTAGAGCACAATGAAGATTCGATTGGTTGCAATCTGTACCGGTTTGATTCTGACCCTGTCCATGGGAGTATCAATCTTTGGCTCTATTACGGGCGCTTTGGATGAGTCAGCAGAAGCTTCTGCTAAATACACTCGTACTCTGTCCGATTCAGAAAACTCAAATTACGCCAAATCAGCTTTCTTATTTGTGTGTCCTTTTCACTAATTACCGACTAATTTAACCGAACATATCAATCCCACAATCAAATCTACTTTATCGGACAGGAGACGATTCATGCCTGACACCAAACTTCCCGAAGAACTAGAAGCTTTAAAACTAACAATTCGTGACATAGTTGAAAATGAATGTATCCCTCTAGAATCAGACTATCTAGCTAACCCTCCGCAAGAAAATGACGATAGTGGGCCTAAAGGCATAGCAGAAACGGTGCAAGGCATAGTAGGCACATTGCCTCAAGAAAAATGGGATCATCTAGAAAAAATTTCCAAAGAAACTGGGATTTACACACTCTTCGTACCTGAAAAATATGGAGGAGGAGGGATGGGTGCCCTGGGCCATGTGGTAATGGACGAAGAGATTCATCGCAGTATCGTCCAACTCCCAACTTCTCCTGTGCCTATGATGATGATAGATTCTTGTACTCCTGAGCAAGAGTCCGAATACCTGATCCCAGCCATAGACGGAAAATTAAATTACGCATTCTGCCAAACAGAACCACAAGCTGGCTCTGACCCGGGAGGGATGATGCAAACGCGAGCAATCAAGGATGGAGATGAATGGGTTCTTACAGGGACTAAAATGTACATCTCAGGAGCGGCTTCGGCCGACTTTTTGTTAGTACAAGCAGTAACTGACGACACTAAGAGGCAACGTGGAGGCATCACTATGTTCATAGTTGATAATCCATCTGAAGGACTTTCATTTGATCCAATCCGCATATGGATCACCCCAACCAAGTCACAACAGTTTTATGTAAACCTCGACGAAGTCAGAGTGCCTCAAACAAAAGTTCTTGGAGAAATTGGGCAAGGATTTAACTTAGGGCAAAAATGGCTAGTCCACCACGACAGGCTATTGCGAGGATCTATGGCAACCGGGATCTTAACCCGAGCTCTAGAAATGGCTATAACCTGGGCAAACGAGCGAGTCACCTATGGTAGCCCTATATCGGATAGACAGGCAATCCAGTGGATGCTTTCCGATGCGTATATCGACATAATGAGCCTTAGAGCCTTAGTAAGAGAAACGGCGATTCAGGCAGATGCAGGCAAAGACGTTAGAGTTGAAGCCTCAATGATAAAATATTGTGCAGGAGAGTGGGGATCTAGAAGTATAGACAAAATTATGCAAATATTTGGAGGCTTAGGAGAAACTCTAGATATGCCGATCTCCCATTGGTTTAGACTCCTACGGCATGCAAGAATAGGGGGAGGCACGTCAGAAATTCATAAATATGTCATGTCTCGTGCTCTAATAAACGGAAGAGTAGATTTCAGAGGATAATCATATATAGCAGAGGGAAGTAAATGAGTGTTTTAAGTGATAAAACAATACTAGAATGTATAAAATCTGGTGATATCGTGATATCACCGTTAAATGAGGATGATGTACAGCCAGCCAGTGTAGATTTACATTTTGACAATAAGGTCTTAGTATTCAGCAATTCTCTTAGGCCTTATATAGACGTTAGAGACAGTTTAGAAGATTTAACTGAGGTTGTAGAAATCGATGAATCCACCCCTTTCATTTTACATCCAGGAGAGTTTGTCCTAGGAAGTACGTCTGAGCATATAGAATTGCCCGCGCATTTAGTAGCCCGCCTTGAAGGAAAAAGTAGTTTAGGCAGGCTGGGCCTGGTAATACACTCAACCGCCGGATTCGTAGATCCTGGTTGGAAAGGACACCTAACATTGGAATTAAGTAACCTTTCCAACTTACCAATCACATTGTTTTACGGAATGAAAATTGGTCAAATTTCGTTTTTGGAATTAACAACTCCCGCTACGCGTCTTTATGGCTCCAAAGAACTCGGCAGTAAATATCAAGGGCAATCTGACCCTACCCCGAGCCGATATTACGAAAATTATTCGGATCCTCAAACTTAACCCAAAGGTGTTTCTATGAATCCATTAGCTCAGGAATTAGCATTGGCCCTAGCTATTGATAATCAAGGTAACACTAGTCCTAACCCTTCAGTTGGGGCAGTTATAGTAAAAGACGGAGAAATAATAGGGAAAGGTGCTACCCAACCAGCGGGAGGCAAACATGCAGAAGTTATAGCTCTTGAATCTTGTACACTAGATCCTTATGGCGCCGATCTATACGTAACTCTAGAGCCTTGTTGCCATTATGGTAAAACTGGGCCCTGTACCGATTTAATAATACAGGCTGGTATCAAAAAAGTATTTATAGGGTATACAGACCCGAACCCTGTGGTAAGCGGTAGAGGTAGAGAACAACTCCTAGAGCACGGTTTAGAAGTAATGATTTGGCCCGACCAACAAGCATGTTCAGAAATATACACGGGATTCACCAAATACATTACCGCCAAGCAGCCTTATGTTACTGCAAAATTTGCAATGAGCCTTGACGGGAAGATTTGCACTCGTACGGGAGATTCGAAATGGATAAGTAATCACCAATCTAGGCGTATCGTCCATAATATCAGAAGAAAATCAGATGCAATACTCACTGGGATAGGAACTGTACTAGCAGACAACCCATCATTGACGGCGAGAGGCCCAGATGACCTTCCATGGACAGATCGACAACCTACCCGCATCATAACCGATAGCCAACTAAGATCCGGACGTCAGCCAGACCTAAACATATTCAACCAACCAGGAAAGACCATGATAGCCTCAACCATCGTGACTCAGCACCACCTCCTGCCAGAATCCGTAGCTATTCATCTAGTGACACCTAATGAGTTTGGCAGAGTTGACCTAGAGGTACTAATGTCTGACTTAGCAAATTTAGGATTCATAAATATCATGGTAGAAGGTGGAAACAATTTGCTTGGAAACTTATTCGATTGCGGATTAGTAGACAAAGTGGTTGTTTTTGTAGCTCCGATAATAATTGGCGGAACAGAATCCAAAAGTCCTATAGGGGGACTAGGTCACGAACTTATTTCTCAAGCTCTAAATTTAAAGAATGTCCAAATGAATGACTTAGAAGGCGATATCTGCATAACCGGGTACGTCTAATGAATGGCCGGAGGGTAAATGTTTACAGGAATTATTGAAGAAGTAGGCACTGTGATTGCATTAGAAGACAATGAATTAGCAGTCGCGTGTGAAACAGTGTTAACAGATGCTAATATTGGTGATAGCATCTGCACTAATGGAATGTGCTTAACAATCACATCCATGGCCTCATCTCTATTCAAGGTGGATATATCACCAGAAACCTTCGATCGTACTAACGCTTCTCAATTAAGGATAGGTAGTCCAGTCAACCTAGAACGAGCGATGTCGGTAAATAGTAGATTTGGAGGCCATTACGTCCAAGGGCACGTTGACATGACAGGCGAACTCCTCCGAGTAAACCCAGATTCTGAATCCTACTATATGACTTTCTCTTTCCCTCCAGCTTATTCAAAGTACGTTGTAGAAAAAGGTTACATTGCAATTAACGGTATAAGCTTAACAGTAACAGACTGTGATGCCTCAACATTGACAATATGTGTGATACCATATACTTTTAGCCATACAAACTTACAAAATCTAAATACAAAAGATCAAGTAAATATAGAGGTTGATATCTTAGCAAAATACGTTCTCAACGCAACGTAAGAGGTGGGATCATATGACGTTATGTAGCATAGAGGAAGCGTTACAAGAGTTAAAATCGGGGAAAATGATCATCGTTGTTGACGATGAGCAAAGAGAGAACGAGGGTGATCTACTAATGGCTGCTGAGCATGTAACACCTGATGCTGTCAACTTCATGGTCACGCATGCCAGAGGGTTGCTGTGCATGCCTATGGAAGGTCAACGATTAGATGACCTCAAGATCCCATTGATGTCAGATCCCCTAGAATGGGATGGTCAACCCTCTACTGCATTCACAATATCCGTTGACTATAAAATAGGCACAGAAACTGGTATCTCTGCCCAGGATAGATCCGATACAGTAAAGGCTTTGCTTAATGAAGCCTCTGAACCTAACGACTTTGTTAAACCAGGGCACCTGTTCCCGCTCCGAGCAAATCCGGCTGGAGTGTTGGCCAGAGCTGGCCATACCGAAGCTACCGTTGATCTTTGCAAATTAGCAGACCTCTACCCAGCTGGGATTATATGCGAAATCATGAACGAAGACGGAACTATGTCCAGAATGCCTGACTTAGAAAAATTTTCTGGAAAGCACGATATCAAGATACTGAGTATTGCTCAGATAATTTCTCATAGACGCCAAACAGAAAATCTCGTGAAACGAGTAGCCGAAGCCAGAATGCCCACAAAATACGGTGAATTTACAATTCTGGGATATGAAAGTGACATTGAACCTGGAGAACATATCGCCTTAGTTATTGGAGATTGGAACGAAGGAGACGAGGTGTTAACTCGCGTGCATAGTGCATGTTTGACCGGGGAGTCGTTAGGAAGTCTTAGGTGTGACTGCGGGGATCAGATTGAAAAATCACTGGAAATTATAGCCAATAATGGTTCTGGAGTATTTCTGTATATGCGACAGGAAGGGCGTGGTATTGGGCTCCACAACAAAATCAAGGCTTATTCGCTGCAAGACGCAGGGTTAGACACAATTGAGGCCAATCGTAGATTGGGATTTGATAGTGATTTACGACAATACGGCATCGGTGCCCAAATCCTGGCAGACCTTAAAGTCACCAAACTCAGGCTATTGACCAACAACCCACAAAAAATTGCTGGATTATCTGGATTTAATTTGGAAGTGACAGAACGCATTCCCATGCAACCAGCAGTGAATACAGAGAACCACCCTTATTTGGACACCAAAAAATCACGAATGGGACACATGATTGATATGTGATTATGCCAAGGTTGAAACCATGTAAGCCTTGATAAAATCATCAATATCACCCTCTAGTACTGAACCCGGATCTGTGCTCACGAAATCGGTTCTATGGTCCTTGACTTGCTTATATGGATGCAATACATAACTTCTTATCTGGTTACCCCATTCAGGATTAACTCGATTTCCTCGTAATTCTGCAACTTCTTGATCTCTACGATCTTTTTCTGCTGCTAGTAATTTAGCATTGAGAATCCTCATCGCATATTCTCTATTCTGATGCTGGGAGCGCTCGGTCTGACAAGAAACGACAATCCCGGTCGGTATATGGGTCAGTCTCACGGCGGAGGCGACTTTTTGCACATTCTGACCACCTGGTCCACTAGACCTAAAGGCATCCATTTTAATATCTTCAGTTCTTATAACCGGATCTGAATGTTCTGACGCAACCGGTATAACTTCAACCACAGCAAATGAAGTGTGCCGAGCGTTATTTGGGTCAAATGGAGATTGACGAACTAATCTATGAACTCCAGTTTCTTTCCCTAAATAACCATAGGCATATTCCCCTTCGATCTGCACTGTCACGGTTCTATATCCTGCATCTTCTCCATGAGAAACATTTAAAACCTGGATAGATCTATTGTGTGATTGACTCCATTTTATATACATATTGAAAAGCATTTCAGTCCAATCTTGGGAATCAGTACCACCTGCTCCTGCTTGGATCGTTACTATAGCAGACCTGCTATCATATTCCCCGGATAAAAGCAGTTTAAATTCTTCTGTTTCTAGAGAAGAAGTAGCATTAGCAAGTTCTTCTTCAGCTGAATGACGAAAACTCGTATCATTGTCTGAAATAGAAAGCTCTATCAATTCCAAAAGGGTGTTCAATTCATCTTTTAGGGAAGTCCAGAATAACACCGTATCTTTAAGTGACGCCAATTGTTGCATTTTACTGGAAGCAATCTCGTGATTTGACCAAAAGTCATTACTTTCAGATTCCAATTCAATTGAGGTGATTAATTGCTGCTTAGAGGCTAAGTCAAAGACGCTCCATCAAGTCATTTATCCTAATAAGGAGTCCGTGCGTTTTTTCCTTCAAATCTTCCATGGATAAACCTCATCTAAAAACTAGGGTTTAAGCATATCATAGGATAGTTGTGTATAAAACAAATTAACTATCATATATTTGCCTCCTAAAGCCTGAATATCTAACTATAGTAAGGTATAATCTATGTGATATTAGCTATAGGTAGAATAATGTTAGACCATAGTTCACTTGAATTTGAACCTTTAGGGCAAGAAGCAGATCAGATTACCATTTTACGGCAGCGAATCCGGCACTCCGCAGCACATGTGATGGCAGATGCAGTCATGCAATTATTCCCAGACGCAAAAATTGGTATTGGCCCCCCTACAAAAGACGGATTCTATTACGACTTTGAATTAGAAACCCCTTTTACTCCAAGCGATCTTTTGAAAATTGAAAAACGCATGAAACAAATAATTTCACGAAATTATTCATTCAACAAAACAACTATTACTAGAGACTCAGCAGAAGTCAAGTTTGAGCAGCAACCATATAAAATAGAACTAATAGAAAATCTTCCAGATAACGAACCAATATCTACATACTCTCACGGCTCATTTGAAGATTTATGTCAGGGGCCTCACGTAGATTCAACAACTGACATAACCGCATTCAAATTACTAACTGTGGCCGGAGCATATTGGAGAGGGAATGAAAACAATACCATGCTGCAAAGGATATATGGAACTGCTTTTGAGAGCCAAGAAGCCCTAGACGAACATTTAACCAGGCTTGAAGAGGCAGAAAAACGAGATCACAGAACTCTTGGGCGAGCACTTGATCTATTTTCTACGCATGATGAGATCGGTCCAGGATTAACCATATGGAACCCTAAGGGTTCCATTCTCCGCTCCATCGTAGAACAATATTGGAGAGAACTACATATAAAACATGGTTACCAGCCTGTGTATTCACCACATATTGGTCGAGCGAATCTTTGGGAAACCAGTGGGCACCTAGGATTCTATAACGAGAACATGTATGCACCAATGGAAATCGATGAACAAGAATACTACTTAAAGCCAATGAATTGTCCTTTCCATATCATGGTGTATAAGTCTTCATTGCGTAGTTACCGAGAATTACCGTTAAAATTGTCAGAACTCGGCACTGTTTATAGGTACGAACGCAGCGGAGTCTTGCACGGGTTAATGCGAGTTCGAGGGTTTACTCAAGATGATGCTCATATATTTTGCATGCCCGACCAAATAGAGGAAGAAATCGGGAAAGTTTTGGATTTAACATTTGAACTCCTAGAAGCGTTTGGGTTCTCGCAGTACACCATAGCCTTATCAACCAGACCCGAAAAATACGTAGGTGACTCTAACATGTGGGAGCACGCGACGGATTCTTTGCGCAAAGCAATTGAATCACGTGGGTTGCAATACACCATTGATGACGGTGGTGGCGCTTTCTATGGACCTAAGATAGATCTAAACATACAAGACGCATTAGACAGAGATTGGCAATGTACGACCGTTCAGTTTGATTTCAACTTGCCAGAAAGATTTAGCCTTGTATTCCAGGATGACAATGGAGAGCGTACACAACCTTATATGATCCACCGTGCTATATTGGGGTCTATAGAACGTTTCATTGGCATACTTATTGAGCATTATTCAGGGGCATTCCCTGTTTGGCTAGCTCCTGTACAAACGGTTATCATTCCTATATCGGATCGGCACCTAGAATATGCATGGTCAGTCCAGAAAGCTCTTTGGGAAAATGGTATTAGAATCGAAGTGGATAGTCGCCGAGATAGAATGAATGCAAAAATTCGAGATGCGCAGATGCAAAAAATCCCCTACATGATAATTGTAGGAGACTCTGAACAAGAATCTCAATCAGTATCTGTGAGGCTTAGGGACGGTTCAAATCTAGGAGCAATTCCGTTATCCGAATTCCAAACACTCGTATTTGAAGCAGTCACAGAAAGAGCTATCTAAGACTCGCTTACCAATTCTTGAAATAATGAATCCCAGTCCCCAGGGGATCCTTTCCCCATAGATGCTCTGTATACTATGTCGCCTGATTCATCAAAAGCTATTTTGTTAGATCTGCTCAATATACCAAGACTCTTCAAAGAATCTCCTAATGGGCTCACAAAAGTTAAAGTCCGTCCTTTATCATTATTCTTTTTCTGGATTTCAGGTAGATCTGATCTCTTGTCCAAGGAAATTATGTAAATGTCAATTTGGGGATATTGTTTAGACAACGGGTCCAGAGCGCGTAACTCGCGCATGCAAGTTCCTCAATATTCAGAAACCGACAACATAAAAACTGGTCTCCCAGTAAGAACATCCTCATTATTAATCTGAAGCCCCGTTGATAATTCAAACTCAAATTGACCTTCAAATTTGGGGGTGTAGCCTTGGGTATTCGCAGAAGTTTGACCCACTGCAATCTGTGGCTGAACGAGACTTTGCGTTAAAGGAGAGGATTCTGTTATTTGTCCTGAGGATTCGAAAATGTTTGAGACGGGATCAAGTTGATCTGGCTTAGATTTCTGTTGTTCGACAAACTGGTTTTCAGGAATGATTATACTATTTTCTAGTGAATTATCTTGGCTGCTACAAGCCAAAGATAATACCAATATTATTACCATCGAACCTAATAGAATGCTACGCAATATCTAACCTTATCACTTCCTATATGTTTTAAACTTGAGTACTATAATTAATTATACAAAATCACAAAGGTTAAAACCACATGTCTAACAGATTAAAAAACGAAAGCAGCCCATACTTACTGCAGCATTCAGAAAATCCCGTAGAGTGGTACCCGTGGGGTGACGAAGCACTTGAACTTTCTAAATCTCTTAATAAACCAATATTATTAAGTATTGGTTATTCTGCGTGTCACTGGTGCCATGTGATGGAAAAGGAATCATTTGAAAATGAACAAATAGCTGACCTGATGAATAAATTATTTATAAATATTAAGGTCGATAGAGAAGAAAGGCCGGACTTGGACTCTATATATATGGAAGCTGTGCAAATGATGACAGGCAGCGGTGGATGGCCTATGACAATGTTTTTAACTCCCGAACTTAAGCCTTTTTTTTCAGGCACTTACTTTCCTCCTCAGGCCCGACATGGAATGCCTGGGTTCGATGTGGTACTAACCTCAGTAGCTGAAGCGTATTCATCTAAACCCGAAGAAATATCCAAAGTATCCGATCAAGTTACTTCGCAGTTGCGTCATAATATGTCGCTGGTAACACAAGAATCTTTATTGACTGAAGATATTTTAACGAGTGCTGTTTCCACCCTGAGTAAAAATTTCGACTATCAAAATGGAGGGTTTGGTACTTCTCCCAAGTTTCCCCAACCTATGACTCTTGATTTTCTGTTGCAATACCATAATCAATACCTCGACTCAAAATCATTAGACTTAGCAACAAAAACTCTAGACTGTATGATGTATGGCGGTATTTACGACCAAATCGGTGGAGGGTTTCATCGGTATTCAACGGATTCCTACTGGCTGGTCCCTCATTTTGAAAAAATGTTATATGACAACGCCCTATTAATATCTTCATACTTAAACGCCTATATAATCACTGGTAACTCCGAGTACAACATGGTTGTTCAACAAACAATCGAATATATAATCCGCGACATGACCCATCCTGATGGAGGATTTTTTTCGTCGCAAGATGCGGATAGTGAAGGTATAGAAGGAAAATATTTTGTATGGGGGCATGATGAGATACAGAACATCTTGCCCGCTGATTTATTTGAAATAGCTCTAACAAACTATTCAATCACAAAATCAGGAAACTTCGAAGGTCACAACATCCTGAGTAGGCCCGATAAAAAACTAAGCTCGCAGCCTAAATCAGCTCCCGACCCTGAACAAATCACTATCTTGAATGACATATTACTAGGAGAGAGATACAAAAGAGTACCCCCCTTCAAAGACGACAAAATCATATTGGCTTGGAATGCCATGATGTTGAAATCATTAGCCCAAGCAGCTGTAGTCCTAAACAATGACGAATACTTACAAACTGCAGTAAAAAATGCTGATTTTATTTTGTCCAATCTCTTATCTGCAGATGGGGTATTAACTCGAATATGGCGAAATGGAACCTCTAAGATTAATGGAAATCTAGAAGATTACTCTTTATTCTCTGACGCTTTGTTAACATTGTACGAATCTACTTTGGACCAGAAGTATCTAACAACGTCAATCGCTCTGTCCGATAAACTATGCACACTTTTCTGGGACGATCAAAACAGTTGTTTCTATGATACTTCCGATAATGAACCTATCATTATCACAAGACCTCGTACAGTCTTCGACAATGCACAACCCTGTGGAGCATCAGCAGCTACTAAATTATTACTCAAGCTATCTAAAATCACGGGAGATTCAAAATATTCTATGATAGCTGAGAAATCTTTAAGGAGTGTTGCTCCCATATTGATGCGTGCTCCTTCAGCAGCTGGTACATGGTTATCTGCCCTGGATATGTATCTGAATAGCGGACAAGAATTTGCAATTACAGGAGAGATTGGAGACAACTACGTAAAAGATTTTCTATCCATAATCCACAAGAGTTACATGCCAAACAAGGTTATAGTTGGAGAAACTTCTGACATGCCTGAATTGCCAATTATGGAAGGTAAGCAACGAATTGCGGGGAACGCAACCGCATATATGTGTGAAAACTATGCTTGTAACGAGCCTGCCAACGACTCGGATACTCTTGCGAAGCAAATCCGTCAGCGAACCTCAAAATAAGCAGTGGAGATTGTCGTCTGCCAGTTGTATAATGAGCAGACGCAAAAGAATGGTTCCTGTAAAGGTTCAAAATTATTCATTAACTTAGAGTTTTTAGGAGAATACCAATGGCAAATACATCCGCTATTATTTATACCCAAACAGACGAAGCTCCAGCTTTAGGGACATACTCTTTACTACCTATAGTACAAGCATTCACTAAACATGCAGGTATCGAACTACAAAACTGGGACATCTCTTTGACAGGAAGGATTCTTGCTAACTTTCCGGAAAAACTGACCGAGGAACAAAGAATTCCAGACTATTTAACCATGGCCGGAGAACTTTGTTTCGACCCCGTAGCTAACATCATCAAACTGCCTAACATTAGCGCATCGATTCCTCAATTGAAAGGTGCGATCCAAGAACTTCAAAATAAAGGGTACGATGTTCCCAATTATCCAGATGAACCTCAAAATGACGAGGAACGAGCTATTTTCAATGGGTATTCCAAAGTATTAGGCAGTGCCGTGAACCCTGTTTTACGAGAAGGAAACTCTGACCGGAGATCATCAACTGCAGTAAAACAACATGGGAAGCGTAACCCCCATCAAATGATGCAAGACTGGCCAGATGTCTCACATACTCGTGTCGGCCATATGACTGAAGGTGACTTTTTTGGTAGCGAGAAATCAATAACTATTTCACAGTCAGGCATAGGAACAATCGAATTCGAATCACTAGACGGAGAGAGAGTAACCCTTAAAAATGACGTTGCATTGGTAGCCAATGAAATCGTTGATTGTTCAACGATGAGCGTGTCTGCATTGAGGGACTTCTACGCAAATGAAATGGATAATGCTAAAGCTAACAATGTCCTACTTTCTCTGCACATAAAATCCACAATGATGAGAGTTTCCGATCCAATTATCTTCGGACATTGCGTATCTGTTTATTACAAAGATGTTTTAGAAAAACATGCCACAGTGTTCAATAAGCTTGGAGTAGACCCTGATAATGGGATCGCTGAATTGTACACCAAAATCCAAGAATTGCCTGATGAACAACGCAAAGAAATTGAGGCAGATATTGAGAATACCTATAAGGTCAGACCTGAACTAGGAATGGTGAACTCAAGTCGCGGAATAACAAACCTACACGTACCAAGCGATATGATTATAGACGCAACCATGCCAGTCATCGTTCGGGATGGAGGACGTATGTGGGGTCCTGACAATGAATTGCACGACACTATTGCTATGATACCTGACCGGTCTTACGCCCCAATTTATCAAGCAGTGATAGAAGACTGTCAGAAAAATGGAGCATTCGATCCAGCAACATTAGGAAGCGTTTCAAATGTTGGCTTGATGGCGGCTCAAGCAGAAGAGTACGGGTCTCACAACAAAACGTTCAAAGCCCCAGGCGATGGCATAATTCGGGTTAAAGATGACACAGGAACAGTCCTCATGGAGCAAAAAGTTGAACGAGAAGACATATTCAGAATGTGCCAAACTAAAGACGCACCAATCGAAGACTGGGTTAAGCTAGCAGTGAACCGTGCTAGGATTACTGGAGCGCCAGCTATTTTTTGGTTAGATGATGACCGACCTCATGACTCAGAAGTAATCAAGAAAGTTAATAAATATCTACCGAACCATGACACTAGCGGACTTGAAGTTCAAATCATGTCTCCTGTAGACGCTATGAATTATACTCTTGTCCGAAGTAGGAACGACCAAGATACAATTTCTGTAACAGGTAATGTTTTACGGGACTACTTAACAGACCTTTTCCCGATACTCGAATTAGGAACTAGCGCAAAGATGCTTTCAGTAGTACCTCTTCTAGCTGGAGGTGGTCTCTTTGAGACTGGTGCTGGAGGATCAGCTCCTAGGCATGTCCAACAATTTGTTGAAGAAGGTCACTTACGATGGGATTCTTTGGGAGAGTTTTGTGCATTGGTAGCATCGTTCGAACACTATGCTGCAGTTCACAAAAATAACCGAGCCCAAGTGTTAGCCGATACGCTAGACCAAGCTATTGGTGACCACATGGAGTACAGACGACAACCGTCTCGAAGAGTTAACGAACTCGATACCAGAGGAAGCCATTTTTATCTAGCATTATATTGGGCCCAAGCGTTATCCAATCAAACAGACGATCCTGAATTACAATCAATATTCAGTAAAGTCTCCAAAGAAATTACAGATAATGAAGATAAAATTGTCCAGGAATTAATAGAAGTCCAGGGAAATCCAGTAGACATAGGGGGCTATTATCTCCCCAATGATGAACTAACCTCCCAAGCCATGAGACCCAGTAACACTTTCAATACAATCATAGACCAAATATAAATAGTAGTAATACAATCAGGAGAACAACCAAATGAGACACAAAGTAACGGTAGTCGGAGCAGGGAACGTAGGAGCAACTGCAGCTCAAAGATTGCATCAGTTGGGATATGCTGATGTTGTACTAGTAGATGTTGTAGAAGATTTGCCTCAGGGTAAGTCTCTAGACATGGCAGAATCAGGACCAGTCATTGGATCTGACGGAACAATTACAGGAGCGAATAGCTATGCAGAAACTGCTGATTCAGATGTGGTAGTAATCACAGCTGGCATAGCACGAAAACCAGGCATGAGTAGAGATGATCTCCTTTTGACAAACATGAAGATCACTGGGGCTGTGACAGAAGAAATAGTTAAATACTCTCCTAACTGCATATTAATGCCTGTAACAAACCCTTTAGATGCTATGGTTCATAATATACTCAAAGTCAGTGGCTTCCCTAGAAACCGAGTACTAGGTATGGCCGGAGTACTAGATACAGCACGATTTAGAACTTTCATTGCGCAAGAACTAGATGTATCAGTTGAAGATGTCCAAGCATACGTACTTGGCGGACATGGTGACGATATGGTCCCTCTAGTCAGATACACCACTATAGGAGGTATCCCAATTTCGGAATTACTCGATTCTAAAACAATAGAATCTCTAGTCCAAAGGACTCGTGACGGAGGCGCCGAGATTGTAGGTTTGCTGAAGACCGGTAGCGCATTTTACGCTCCTTCCGCATCAATAGTTCAAATGGTGGAGTCAATACTACTTGACAAAAAAAGAATATTACCCGCCTGCGTATCCCTCGAAGGAGAATATGGCGTTGATGGGCTGTGCGTGGGAGTCCCTGTTAAAATTGGATCAAATGGCGTTGAACAAGTAATGGAAATCGAACTTCTCCCAGAAGAGAAACAGGCGTTGGATAATTCTATAGCTAGTGTCAAAGAACTAGTAGAAGTAATGGAGAAAAATAGTTAGCTTATGACAAATTATTCTAAAATCACTACCCGCGTAGAATCTGAATTATTAGGCAAAGCCAACCAATTCCTACCTGACGGTACGAACGGTAATTTCAAGGTTGGTGACCACCAAACCTTTCTAGTTCAGAAAGGTCTCGGATCTAAAATATGGGATGTCAGCGGAAACGAATATATAGATTGGTTGATGGGTTCAGGTCCGATGGTCCTGGGGCACGCTTTCCCTAGTGTGATCGAAGCTGTAATCAAAGCAGTCGAAGACGGAAGCACTTTTTTCGCAACCCATGAAAAAGCAGTGGAACTAGCCGAATTACTTTGCAATGCAATACCTTGCGCGGAACAAGTCCGATTTACCGTGAGTGGTACCGATGCAACTTTCCAAGCTATGCGGGTATGCAGAGCATTCACGAGAAAAGAGAAAATCCTCAAATTTGAAGGTGGTTACCACGGCAGTAGCGATTACGCCATGATGAGCGTAACCCCTAATGCATCAATAGAGTATCCTCAGACACAAGCAAACAGCTCAGGAATACCTAAAGCCATCTCCGACCTAGTTCTTGCGGCACCATTTAATGATTTACAAACAACGACCCAGATCATAGAAGCTCACAAAGATGACATAGCAGCTGTCATAGTAGAGCCTTTACAGAGAGTTATTGCACCTCAACCTGGATTCTTACAAGGATTAAGAGACATCACCAAGAAACATGGAATCCCTCTAATATTTGATGAAGTAGTAACAGGATTCCGTTTATCTTATGGAGGAGCCCAGCAGTATTACGGGGTGACTCCAGACCTCGCCTGTGTTGGAAAAATCATGGGTGGAGGTTACCCTCTTGCAGCGGTAACAGGGACAGCTGATATCATGTCCTCCTATGAGTTGTCATCTGACAATGACGGCTTTGTTCCACAAACAGGAACACTGAATGGCAACCCTATTGCATGCGCGGCTGGAATAGCAACATTAACTGAACTACAAAATACAGAGAATTATACCCGTATTAACAATACAGGGAAAGAAATCCGTGATTTCATAAAAGAATCTTCTGAAAGATACGATATCCCTATCCAAGTTTGCGGAGAGAACCAAATCTTTGGCTTGTTTTTTACAGATAGAGAAGTAAACAATTACCGTGATGGCCTATCAACTAATTCTCAACTACACGCCCAATTCAATTCGGGGTTACTAGACAAAGGAATATTAAAAGCATGGCCTCAGAAATTTTATCCTTCTGCAGCTCATTCGCAAGAAGATATCGATGCTACCAAAGAAGCAATAGATGCCACACTTGCGCAAATAGCAAGATCTTTGTAATAAACTCCTACGCCTCTTGTAACTTCAGTTCTAGCTTCTGAGTACTAACAATATGCCGTTTCATACCCAAGTCTTTGGGAGCAATGCCCAAAGCCATACCTATCATTTGCGGAAGATGGATAATGGGCATGTCGATAGATCTCCCCGCTTGAGAGGCTGCCTTAGGTTGAAATCCATCTAGATTAAGATGGCACAAAGGGCATGGCGTTACCATCGCATCTGAGCCAAGATCTTTCACATCACTTGTGTGCTTAGCAACCATAGCCATAGAATTTTTAGCATTAATTGTCAGGATAGGGAACCCACAACATCTAGTTTTCCCTTCAAAATCCACTAGCGTAGCTCCCAAAGCTTCAATTAGTGTTTCCAAAGCGACTTTCCTAGCCGGGTTATCATCAGTTTGCAATGCTTCTGTTGGCCTTACTATATAGCACCCATAAAAAGGAGACAATCTAATACCTTTAAGAGGTTTAGTAATTAAAGGCAACAGTTTTTCCAGTCCATAGTCTTCAATCAATACCCATAATAAATGTTTAATCTCAATGTCACCAGAAAAATGCAAATCCTCATCGGCAAGATGACTATTAATTTCTTCAAGGTAAGCCGCATCTGTACTCATTCGATGCCGAGCTTGAGCCATCACTCCTTGGCATGTACTGCATATGGTCATGATAGGAGAACCTATTTTTTCAGCCATAGCGAACGTCCGAGCGTTCAATATATCACCGAGTAAACGGTTCTTCTCTTGCAAAACGCCAGCACCTGTACAGGATGCTCCTGGCATCTCTTCTAATTCGATTCCGAGTTTGTCACATACCAAATTGGCTGCTGTATATAGTTCTGGACATCCGCCTCTAGACACGCATCCAGGATAAAATGCAAATTTCACTTTAAACCTCTCTTCCTAAACTGGTTGTATATTTTTATTTTTCTAATTTCTTGACTAATCGGCGTACGTTTTCAACACCTTCTATTTTTTTGTGGAACAAACTAGGCAGTTTGCCTCGTCGTAAGCTCCGAATACCAACTGGGACATATGATAATAGGGCTGGAATGTTAAACATTCCAACGGTTTTTACTGGCAATTTGAGTTCATCTAAGTTACCACTATGGCCTACGAGTTCTACGAAAGCTTCTGCATGCCTAGCCCCGTTATTATTAGTTAGGCCTGCATCCATCGCTTGTTCTCGGAGCGCCATAATCCTGTCCATTGGATCTACTCCTTTAGGACAAGCTGTTACGCATGCCATGCAACGGGTGCAATCCCACATACCGGATTTTTGACCAAGTTCCTTTAAGCGATCTAACGATACACCATCTTCATCACCATCTCTTGGATCTGCAGTGAAACGGTATGCTTTTGCTAGAGCAGCAGGGCCTAAAAAGCTTGAATCCACCTCTAGTACGGTACAGTCTGAAACACAAGAACCGCACATAATACAAGCAGTGACGCCAGACAAATGGAGCATGGATTCATTAGAGGCAATATATTCTGCCTCTGGCTCAGGTCCTTGTGGTTGCAAATACGGAGTCACTTGATTGATTTTGTCCCAAAATCCATCAAAATTAGTTACCAAATCTTTAATAACCGGCATATTTCCTGCTGGTTCAACAGTAATTACGCCGTCAATCAATGCACTGGTCGCTGGGGTCTTGCAGGCAAGTCCTCCTTGACCATTGATCCTCATCGCACAGGAGCCACAAATAGCACTCCTGCATGAACATCGTAAACTTAATGTACCATCCTGATCTTCTCTAACCTGAATCAATGCATCTAAAACGGTTGCATTATCGGCTACTTCAGTAGTAAATTCTTCCCAATACTGTTCAGGATTATCCCCGTCTGCATTAAATCTCTTAATTCTTAAAGTTACATTCATAATTAATACGTCCTCTCCACTGGCTCCCATTGAGTTATTGACACTTCGGAAGTCGATAAAACTGGACCTTCCTCACTTTTAGTTACTAATATATGCTTGAGCCAATTTTCATCATCTCTTTCTGGGTAGTCGGTGCGGCTTTGAGCACCTCTACTTTCTTTTCGTTCGAGCGCTCCTGCTGCGATGGTTTCGGCCACATCTAGCATAAACCCTAATTCTAAGTGGAATATAAGGTCAGTGTTAAACACTTTGCCTTTACTATCCACTGGCACATCCTTATATCGCACCTTCATATCTTTGAGATCACTTAGAGTCTCTTGTATACCTTGTTCGTCTCTATATACTGCGATGTTATTGTTCATAGAAGTTCCCATATCCAAACGAAGTTTAGAAACTCTATCTCCATTTTGAGGCCGGTCTAATATACCTTGAATACGGTCTTTCTCTTCCTTAATTCTCGCTTGTTCATCAAAGTCAATAAAATCTATAGACTTGACAGCCTCTGCTGCGTGGTTTCCAGATCTTTCACCAAACACAATAGTGTCCAATAATGAATTGGCTCCCAATCGGTTGCCACCATGTACACTAACATTGGCACACTCTCCAGCTGCATAAACCCTAGGAATATTGGTCAAACCGTCGACGTCTGTTTTAATTCCACCCATTATGTAATGCATTCCAGGTCTTATTGGTATAGGTTCGCGGATCATGTCCACTCCCACCAAGTCCATTCCTAGTTCTCTAATCTGCCATAACTTTTCCATGATCAGGTTTTCGCCTAAATGCCTCAGATCTAACAAGACACATCCATTGATCCCACGACCTTCATTAATTTCTGTCTGTTCTGATCTTGAAACAACATCTCTTGATGCTAATTCGAGCATATTAGGTGCATATACTTTCATAAATCGATCGCCGTCTTTATTTAATAAATAAGCACCTTCGCCTCTGGCTGCTTCAGACAACAAAACACCGCTGCCTGCCAACGTTGTCGGATGATACTGAACCATCTCCATATCCATCAAGCTAGCCCCAGCATTATAAGTTAATGCTAAACCATCTCCGGTTACTATCAGCGCATTAGTACTTGGTTCAAACACTCTGCCACATCCTCCGGTAGCAAAGATAACGGTTTTGGCTCTTATGGCAAAAATTTCTCCGCTTCTAATTTCCAGTGCCATGACCCCTGCCACAACACCATCTTCAATGATCAAGGAGGTAACGAACCATTCTTCATAGCTCCTAACTCCGGATTTCAACAGCTGTTCAAACATCACATGTAATAAAGCCTGTCCAGTGAAGTCACCTACAAAAAATGTCCTTTGGCGTCTTTGCCCACCGAATGCCCTAGTTCCTAATCTTCCTTCTTCATCTCTAGAGAAAGTGACACCAAAGTGCTCCATATCAATCAAGGATTGGCCCGCAGCTTTACACATTACTTCTATAGCGTCTTGGTCTCCCAAAAAATCGCTACCTTTTATTGTGTCATATGCATGATCTTCCCATGCATCTCCTCTATCCGATAGAGCCGCATTAATGCCACCTTGGGCGGCGTTGGAGTGGCTCCTTACTGGATGAACTTTACTCAAGATTGCTGTATTGGCGCCTCTAGAACTAGCAGCAATGGCCGCTCTCATTCCAGCTAAGCCAGCACCTACAACTAACACATCATGTTCCAGCATTAATTCTTCCTCCGTATTTTCAAAGCATCAAAATAATAGTATCTCATATTCAGCATCTCAATCCAATATATTTATAGTCTGTTAAGGTAATTATTACCCAATAAAATCGTAGCTATAGTCTTCGCATCATTAATTAATCCAGAATTCACCTCTCTTACTATTTCGCTGAGAGGAATTTTAACCACTTCAATATTTTCATCATCATCAGCAGCAAGTTTTGAATCTTCTAAATCAAGCGCTAAATACGAATACATGTATTCGTTGCACCATCCAGGTGTAAGCCAGAATCCGCCAAGTTCAATTAACTGATTAGGTAATTTACCAATTTCTTCTTGAAGTTCTCTAATCGCAGCCTGCTCAGGGGTTTCTCCTTCTTCAATGCCTCCAGCAGGCACTTCCAATAAAGTCTGGCGTATAGCGTATCGATATTGTTTTACCATATGTACATATCCATTTTGGTCAAAGGGTATGACACAAACCACTGAGGTATGGTCTACCACTTCTCGAATTGACTCCCTATTATCCGGCAATAGCACAGTATCTTTAGAAAGCTTTATTAATTTCCCGTCATATATGAGTTCAGACTTGATTCTTTTCTCAGAATTGTCTGGTCGCATATTAATATCGTACCGCTCTGGACACATCTAAACCGAATCCTAGTCTCCGAGTTAAGGTTTCATAGAAATGTTCCGGTCCATTAGCACGGGCAAATCGTGCCTTCCTATCACTTTGCTTGATCACCACAGAATCTCCCGGCCGCAGAGGATAATCATATGCTCCATCTATACTCATGATAGAGTCTTGCAACCCTTCAACTACCATCTCCACTGTCGAGTAATCATTTACTACTATTCCAGTAGATAACCCTATATGGGCCGCAACCGGCTTCACTACTATGCTTGACGACAAAGGATCAAGAATTGGGCCTCCTACAGACAAGTTATAGCCCGTGCTCCCTGTAGCAGAACTTACGATAACAGCATCAGATCTAAACACAGTCAAAACTGCTCCATCGATAACAACTTTTATCGTTACTACACGTGATGACGTTCCCCGTGCTAAAACAATATCATTTAAAGCGTGATGAGGACCTAAACTATCTTCAAACGTTTGAGATTGTATAGTGCTTTGTAACATGTTTCTAGCTTCAAGCCTGAACGATCCATCTAGATAATCACCAATTCGATCCATTGCTTCTTCCGCTGTTAACTCAGTCATGAAACCCAGACGCCCCATATTAATTCCCAAAATAGGCGTTCCGAAATTAGCAGCAACACGATTCACTCGCAGAATAGTTCCGTCTCCTCCAACAGTGATAATCAAATCGCTAGTTTTTATATTTAAGTCCAGCTCATTTATATCGTCAGCAGGATTGATCCAGGTTTCCTGTATAGGAGCAATGCGTTCATTTATTCTTTGAGCCAAATCGACAGCCTTAGGGTTCATTGAGTTGTATATTATCCCGACAAAATTCATGATTAATTTAGTCCTGATATTAGCGCTACGCCTTGCTCAATCATTTTAATAAGAGACGAAGGAGATATTCCTAACCAAATTGTTCCCGCCGTGGTTAGGTAAAGAGCCAACAAAGTCAATGGAGGCGTCTCAATTTTATTTGATTCATCATCAGAGAGATCTGTCTGAAACATGATCTTGATAACCCTCACATAATAATATGCAGATATCACGCTATTAATCACACCAACAATAACCAGCCAGGTTAATCCATATTCCACAGCCGCACTAAACACGTAAAATTTAGATATGAAAATCCCTGTCGGAGGGATACCGATAAGGGCGATTAATGCCACGCTCATCATTATCGCAAGTTGAGGGGATTTTCGTATCATTGATTTATAGTGGCTTATATCATCACCTTGTAGATTATTTGCCCCTACGGTTATACCTGCAAAAATAGTCAGGTTCGCAAAAGCGTATGTGACCAGATAAAACAGAACCGCACTCCCACTATCAATGTTCAAAGTGAAATTAGTACCACTACTAACCGTAGCTATTGCTGCAACCCCAATTAGAAGATACCCTGCATGGGCAATAGTACTAAATCCTAACATTCGTTTTATGTTAGTTTGCACCATTGCCATTATATTTCCAATAATCATGGATCCAGTTGCAATGACAGCAATTATTAATGGCCAATTCACATATATATCACCGAACACTTGGTAAACAATACGCAAAAGCAACGCAAAGGCAGCGGCTTTACTAGCAACAGACAAAAAGCCTACTATAGGAGGAGGACCGGATTCGTAAACATCAGGTACCCACATATGAAACGGTACTACAGACAGTTTGAAACCTATTCCAACAATGATTAGTGAGACCGCAACTAACATTATGGTATTCGTTCCTAATGTCGCAATTGAGCCTTGAGTGACTATAGATCTCGACATTTCTGGAATAATTGTAGTACCAGTAAAACCAAACAAAAATGCCATTCCATACAGTGTTATTGCGGAACTCAAAGCACTAATCACTAAGAATTTCAATGCCCCACTCGCTGCAGATCTTGTAAGGGTTAGTGCTATAAGTAACGCGATGGGTAACCCAGTCAATTCTAGGCCGATATACAACAATATCAATTCAGATGCGCTAACCAGAGTCATCATTCCAGATGCTGAAAACAGCATTAAGGTATAGTATTCACCTTTCATACTAAACTCATTAGGCAAATAACTGCTCGAGATCATGACTGTAATCATAGCGGCGAACACTACAAGCATCTGAAGGACAATTGAAAACAGATCCACATTGTACACATCATCTAGCGTGCCTGACCCTAATGTCATATCTAAAGTTCCAGAGCCACCAATCATTTGTAATTGAACTACACAAATACTCAATGGAACTAGTAGAAGTGCTAATATAAACCAAACTAGAACTTTTTTGTTTTTGGTCAGTAAATCGACCACCAAGGCCACAAAGCCGATTAAGACTACAGATAATCCCGGACCTATGAGGAACAAATCATAGATATTCATAGGTTATGCTCCTCCAAAATTGGCTACAATTGGTAGAATCGCCTGATCCAAGACACCTATCAGTATCCCTGGGAATATCCCGATCCCTATGATCATAAGCACGAGCAACACTAGGGGGAAAGCCTCCAAAACTGTTGCATCTGAAACATTTTGGACACTCGGTTTCACTTCTCCAAATAACACGCGTTCGATCATCCACAATATATATCCTGCAGCCAAAATGATCCCTAATACCGCTAATATGGTCATTAAGGGAAATCCAGAAAAGGCTCCAGCGAACACTAGTATTTCAGAGACAAAACCGCTAAGTGCAGGTAATCCCAAAGAAGCTAATCCTGCGATCGTGAAAGTTATAGCTACTACGGGCATTCTTATAAACAATCCACCCAAATCAGGAATGCTTCTAGTATGCGCTTTCTCGTATATCAAACCTACGCACAGGAATAATAATCCAGTGATCGTTCCATGGGTAAACAATTGCATACCCGCCCCTGTTAACCCCGAAGCAGTGAATGATCCAATACCTACTAGCACTAGACCCATATGACTCACACTGGAGTATGCTATCAATCTTTTCAAATCCGTTTGCTTAAGCGTCATAAACGCACCATACAATACACTAATAACTCCCAAGGCAACTATGAGATATGAATATGCGACAGTTTGCAAAGGAAACATAGTGACATTAATTCTGATTAGTCCATATCCTCCCATTTTTAGCATTACTCCGGCTAGTATGACACTCGCTGCTGTGGGAGCGTCCGTATGGGCATCTGGCAACCATGTATGGATGGGCCACACAGGGAGCTTTATTGCAAATCCTATGAAGAAACAAAAATACACAAACGTAGCTCCATAGAAGCCCAATTGAACAAGATTTCCTCCGCTATTCAAAATCAGCATGGTCATATCCAGAGTATGAGGATCTGATGTTATAAATGTGGTCAAGATTCCAACAATAATAAAAGCACTACCTAATATTGTGAAGATCAAGAATTTCATAGATGAATACTCTTTCCTACCGCTCCCCCATCCTGAAATTAGCATATACATTGGAATCAATTCTAATTCCCAGAATAAAAAGAACAAAAGCAAGTCAAGCGATGTAAATACTCCCAGAATAGCGGTTTGAAGAATCAACAACCAAATGAAATATTCTTTCACCCGTATTTTGATATGCCAAGATGCGACAACCGCGCAAACTCCAAGCACCGCAGTAAGCATCACAAGAGGAGCACTAAGACCATCCACTCCAACCAAGTACTGGGATTTCAATAACGCGGTGTCTATCCATATAATTCGATCTACCCATTGAAATCCACCTAAAGGCATACTTTTATCGATATTAAAAAATAGTAGTGAAGCCAAAACGGCATCAATCAAAGTGATGGCCAAAGCGGCTTGTTTGACCAATGTATCTTTTAACGGAGTAACCAAGAATATTATGGCTAATAGAAATGGAAGCCAAATCACTATTGATAAAATTGCAGGGTAATCCATCACTTCACCCACCTATCCCTGGCGCATACATCAGCAAAAGAATCAAGCCTATAACGCCTCCTAAACTAATTATAAAAGTATAGAACTGCACATTCCCATTTTGGATGAGTCCCAATATATGCCCTACATTACGAACCATAAAACCTATGGTGATTCCCAATCCATCTACAATATATTTATCAAATAAAGCCGTTATATTAACGATACGTTTTTGTAGGAAATTTTTGACTATAATATCTTCATATAGGGTATCTAAGTAGTATTTGTTATACACCAATGTATGTACTGACTTCAGGGATTCTAGTGGCTCTTCAATACCTTGTTTGCTTTTCTTGAAATAGTATATTCCTGCTAATATGCCTAACAAACCCAACATAGTCGATATTGTAGCGATCATCACACTGAATTCCGCGACGTGGTGCCCATGATGAAATACTGTACTGGACGAAATAAAATCACCTAACCAGTGCTTGTGAAGGCTTCCTAAATTGATAGGGGGATTCGTCAGAACTCCCGCTATGACAGTCAATATACCTAATACAAACATAGGGGCAATCATTATCGTAGGCGATTCATGAATGGAATGGCTATCTCCCCTGTATGTTCCGTGGAATGTGAGACTAATCATTCTCCAAGTATAAAAAGCAGTCAATATCACACCAATTGCTAATAATCCAAATATAATCAGCTCAAATATTGCGCCATGCAACAATGAGTCCCAGGCGGATAACATGATTTCATCTTTGCTCCAGAAACCTGCCAATGGGGGCAGTCCAATTAGGCTTAGAGAGGATATCATCATTAACCCATACGTCCATGGCATGCTTTTTCGTAACCCGCCCATCTCTCGCATATCAAAGGTATGTGTTGCGTGATTAACGCTACCTGAGCACAGGAATAGTAGAGCCTTGAAAAATGCGTGTGTGATCAAGTGAAATATAGCGGGGCCATATGCTCCAAGACCAATCGCTGCGAACATGTAAGCTAGTTGGCTAATACTAGAATAGGCAAGGACTCTCTTGATATCATGAACGACCAGGCCCATGGTAGCGGCAAAAACAGCAGTAAAGGCGCCAACACCAGCAATCACTAGCATAGTAGTTCCAGAGTCGCTTATGAAAGGGAAAAGCCTGATAAGCAAAAATACACCCGCTGCCACCATAGTTGCTGAGTGTACCAACGCACTGACGGGGGTAGGACCTTCCATTGCATCTGGGAGCCACGTATGAAAGGGGAATTGCGCTGACTTACCCATCGCCCCCGATAATATTCCAAGTGTTATCACAGTCACGATAACACCTGACATAGTTCCCCCGATTGAGCAAATGTCTGGTATGTGCAACACATTAATTCCTGCAACGCTGTCCATTGAAAATGAATGATTAATCAAGAACAATATACCAATCAAGAAACCTACATCTCCAATACGGGTGATAATAAAAGCCTTTTTTGCTGCTGCTGCTGCGGACGGACGTTCCGTCCAAAATCCAATCAACAAATAGGAAGATAAACCAACTAATTCCCAAAAAGCATAAAGTTGCAGAATATTGGAAGAAATAACTAGGCCAATCATAGACGCAGTAAAAAGCGCCATTGTAGCAAAATACCGGCTGTATCCTGGATCACCATGCATGTATCCCATAGAGTATACTTGAACAAGTAAACTCACTAAAACAACCACTACCAAAGTAGATGCACTTACTGGATCGATGTAAGTACCTAGGTCAATAATTGCTGATTCATTAATCTTGATCCATTCATAAGCACTATTGTAGCCAGCTCCTCCCGTGGCCAAAGTATCAATAAATAGCATGACTGCTATTATTAGTGACACAAGCAACGCTGCTATTAATACGAACGGGCTTATCCATTGATGCTTGCCAAAGAACGGTCTAATTATCAATGAAATAACTAAAAAACCTGCTACTGGCGCAAGAAAGACAGTCCATATGGTTAACGCTGACATACTATAATTTCCTCAGGATTTCTTGCGCAACATGTTCTTTCCCTTTGGGAACATATACTGTAAACGGGTTATTATATGTCCATGCGGACAATCCCCCTTCAGGAAGTATTTTTACAGGAAGGCCTTCTGCTTCTATAGCCTCTTTCCATATTTCGGCCGTCATTAAATTAGGTACCTTCTTGAATTCCATCCACATAGGACTAAGACCTCCCCATATCAGAAGTTAATTCTATAGATCCACTACTTCTGTACAGAGCAAATACTATTCCTAAACCTACCGCTACTTCAGCGGCAGCCACAGCAATAACAAAGATGGCAAATATGTGGCCAGTCATTGCATTACTTAAGTCTGTTACTAGATTAACTGGCATCACATAGTAACTTAAACCTACAAACGTCAAATTAACTGAATTAAACATCAATTCAAGCGACATAAAGACAGCTATGATATTTTTCTTAGTAAGCACCCCGAACAGGCCTATAACAAACAGCATAGCCGCCAAGCCTAATATGGTTTCTAATGACATCATTTTTCACCGTTCCCGCGCATCAGAGACAATGCTCCAATTAAGGCCGCCAAAAGCAAAACGGACACTAATTCAAATGCCAATACGTGATCGGTCAATAACAAAGATGCAAGAGAAAAGTCGTCGTCTTGATTAGATATTTCAGGATTCACAGAATAGATCTGCACTGTATCGACTAGGCTTCTATTAACTTCAGAGATTACATTCCATTGAGTAGACACAACGGCTACTAATAACACTGCTAGTATCACCCCACACAGAAGTATCGCTGGGATTTGTAATCTGTTAGACAAATTAGCTCGCTTAACGTCATCAGACAGCATGACAGCAAATATCAACAATATGGAAATTGCTCCGACATATACAAGGACTTGTATCACTGCAAGGAACTCCGCATTCAGCATGACATAAATCCCGGCGATTGACACAAAAACAATTACCAGACACAGCGCGGCTCTAAATAGGTCTTTTAAAGCGATCATCCCAATAGCTGCTGCCAATGCAACAACTGCGAACATACTAAATATCAAATCTTCGATCATAAATATCAGTCTTCTTCGGATTCCGAAGAGATCCTCATTCCTGCCTTCTCATTTTTGTGCCAATTCCATGATTCTCGCCCTACTTCTTTCCAGCCCAATTGTTGACCGCTTCTCGGGTCATATTTCTTGGCTTCCAATTGCGGTCTATACCAAGTAGAAGGATTTTTCGGAGCATTCCTCAAATCATCAATCGTTATAACCATGTCACTACGGGTGTATTTCCCTTCTTCAAATCCACTTCCCATGAATAAGGCGTCATATGGACAGGCCTCTACGCACAAACCACAAAACATGCACCGAAATAATTGGATGTCAAATTTTTCTAACTTATATTTATCACCTTGTTTTACAGCGGTTTCACTAGGATCGGTAACAATTTCTATAATTCCGAGAGGACAATATTTTGCACAAGAAGCGCATCCAGTGCATCTTTCTTCGTACCACGTGAATTCTTCGCCTCTAAATCTGGGGTGCTGAGAAACTCGTTGCTCAGGATATTGAATCGTGACAGGTTTCTTAGAGAAATTTTTGAGAGTAACCAATAGTCCTTTGACCATTTCTATACCGTACATTAATCCCCCTGTCTGCCCGCGTACAATTCTTGAGCCGATAATATTTTCGATTCTGACCTCACAGGGTCAACTTTATCCGATATTAACTTATTTAATACGACTACAGTGCAAACGGTGATTATAGTGTTTATAACACACATAATCCATAAGTCGGATACACTAAGTTGCCCATCCGGTCCTTTCAGCACAAAGGTCTCTATTACAACAGCTAATAAATTAATGAGACTCATTGGGAGTAATCCTTTCCAACAAAATGCCATTATTTGGTCTATTCTTAATCTGGGCAACGTAGCCCTAACCCAAGTAAACACAAACACTACTATCAATATCTTGATAAATATCCACAACCAACCAAGATATTCGGGCAACGGTCCGGACCATCCCCCAAGAAAAACAATAGCTATGATGGCTGAGGCAACAATCATTGCTCCATATTCAGCAGCCTGAATCACCGCGAACTTTATCCCGCTAAATTCGGTGTGATATCCAGCGATAATTTCAGATTCAGCCTCTGCAATATCAAATGGCGTGCGGTTCATTTCAGCACTACTCCCAATGAAAAACACAAGTAATGCCATGGGTTGAACCATTAAGAATGGAATAGCTTGAGCCTCTACAATACTTAACAGTGACATAGAACCCGTAACTACTACTATTCCCAGTAATGAAATCACGACAGGGACTTCATAACTAATTAAAACAGCAACCCCGCGTACGGCACCAAATATCGCGAATCTGTTGTTAGAAGACCAGCCGGCAATAAAGATACCCAATGACGAGACTGAAGTTATAGCTAAAATATATAACACTCCTACATTCAAATCGGCGAGTGCTATCCCTGGTGATAATGGAATCACGCCTAACACCATGATTACCGGCATCATTATGAGAATCGGAACGACAATAAATAAAAGTTTGTCAGACCCACGCGGAATAAGATTCTCTTTGAATAGCAAAGAAATCAAGTCTGCTATTGGTTGCAATAACCCAAATGGGCCCCATCGATTTGGCCCTACTCTTGTTTGAAATCTTCCTAATAGTCTCCGTTCGCCCCATGTCATCAACGCCGTACTCACCAAAAATATATTGACCAGAAACAGAGAAAACATTATTCCGGTACCTATAGTTGCTAAAGAGCACGGAAGGAAACTTGCCAAGAACCCATGAATAGCTTGGTACAAAGCATTAGTTTGATAAAACCCTTGTAAGGAGCAGCTCATCGATCAACTTCTCCCATGTTTATATCAATACTTCCAAGCGAGACGATCATGTCCGCCAACTTCCAACCAACTAAAAGCTGATCAATAACGCTCAAATTAATTAAAGAAGGGGATCTAATCTTCATTCTGTATGGGGAAACACTTCCGTCGCTAAATAAATAGAATCCTAATTCTCCTTTAGGAGCTTCAACTTTCCCATAACTCTCAGTCCCTTGTTCTGCTCTCAAGACTCTTGGAAGATCCAAACGATAATCCCCCGGTTCTATTTGTTCAACACATTGTTCAATGATCCGAAGGCTTTGCCTAACTTCTTGCATCCGTACCCAAAATCTGTCGTAATTATCTCCTTTAGAACCGACAGGAACATCAAAATCCACTTTGTCATAGGCATCGTATGGGTCCAATATTCTCAGATCCATCGGTACTCCACTCGCTCGTAAAACAGGGCCACTCACAGAATTATTTATGGCATCTTCAGCAGAAAGTGGACTTACGTCACGCGTCCGGACCATTAGAATTTCATTGCCTAACAACAAGTCTTCCATTTCGGACAATTCTCCAGGAAATTCTTTTAAAAACTCGTTAAGGGCAATCCAGAATTCTGCAGGAGGATCCCAGAATACTCCACCGGGGCGCATATAACTTAACGTGATGCGAGCGCCACATAACATTTCAAACATATCCAAAATACGTTCTCGCGCCCTAAAAGCATACATAAGGGGAGTACCACCGAAAGTTCCTAATTCTTGCAAGAAAAAACCAACAGCGATCAGATGCGAGGCAATTCGTTGCAATTCAGCTGTCATTGTTCTGAGATACTTAGCTCGTTCGGGAGCTTCAATCTCCAATAATTTTTCTACTGCCAAACAATAAGCTTGATTATTGGTCATAGACGCAGTGTAATCCAGTCTATCAGTCAAGGTAACGATCTGAACATAGTTTCGTTCTTCAGCTAATTTTTCAGTCCCTCTATGCAAATATCCCAATATGGGTTCCACTTCTACTATTTCTTCACCGTCAAATGTAACCCTTATTCTAAATACTCCGTGAGTACTCGGATGCTGAGGTCCTATATTTACTGTCATTGGTTCAGTTCTAATACTCATTTGCTACCTACAGAAAATCCTTTCGGAGAGGGTGTCCTTCAAATCCTTCCCATAACAATAAACGTTTCATATTGGGATGACCTTTAAAGTAAATTCCCATCAGATCCCAAATTTCTCTTTCTTGTAAATTTGCCCCTTTCCATAACCCCATAACTGAATCAAGCTCCAAGTGTTCTCGCCCGATGAGGCTTGTTCTGATGGCTATACGATTCTGAGTTACTGTGGATGTGAGTTGATATATAACATCAAAATGATCTATAAAATCCACAGCCGTGATAGCGTTCAGATAGTCCATCGTGAAGCCATTTTCGGATTTAAGAAATTCACCTATCTTCACCAAATTTTCAGGATGCACCCACACATTATCGTTGTCAGCTTTATCCACACAGCCAGGGAAAACTTCTAAAAGCTTATCAGCTACTATTTTCCCATTTAAATCTCTTAATACCATCTTAACGCATCATTTCTTGAGATTGCCGAATTTCTTTATCTTTTCATGGAGTTCCATAATCCCATACAGCAGGGCGTCTGGTCTTGGAGGGCATCCAGGCACATACACATCCACCGGAATTATATGATCTACTCCTGGGACAACACTATAAGAGCCATAATATGGACCTCCGCTAGTGGCACAAACCCCCATCGATATAACCCACTTAGGATCCGGCATTTGGTCATATATTCTCTTAATAGCTGGAGCCATTTTCCATGTGACAGTACCCGCTATTATCAACAAGTCCGCCTGTCGCGGCGATGCTCTGAATACTTCCATTCCAAATCTAGAAAGGTCGAATCTGCTCATTGCTGAAGCCATCATTTCAAACGCGCAGCAGGCAAGGCCAAATGAGACAGGCCACAAGGAAGACTTCCTTCCCCAATTTACCAATGCATCCACTGAGGTTACTACGACATTATTCTGCAAGTCATCAGGAATTTCGAGTACATCTCCTGGAATTGGTTCGGCAGAGTTACTGATCATTTCTTGAATTTCAGATCCCTCTTTTCTATCTGTGGGAAGGGTTCTTTCGGGAAGTGACAACCCTTCATTAAGCCAATCGTTATTGATCATATCATCTCCATTCCAGGTCACGCTTTCTCCAAGCATACAACCAGCCCAGTAGCAAAATACCGACGAAAATAAACATTTCAATAAGGGCAAAAAGAGACAGATCTAAAAATTTCACTGCCCAAGGATACAGAAATATAACTTCTACATCAAAAATCACAAACAATATAGCGTACATGTAGTATTTGAAATTGAATTTATGCCACGGACCACCTATAGCTTCCATCCCGCATTCATAGGGGTCCAATTTAACCTCAGTTGGATTCTTTGGGCGCAACCCTATTTTCTCTAACAACCACGAAACGAGAATCAAACTTGTGGGGATTGCAGTAGCCACCACCGCCAAAATTCCAATCATTCCATATTGAACAGAGTATTCAACAGGCATTTTTAAAAAAACCTCTCCTCAATGCTAAGCCATCACGGATTATACCATATGAGAGACGCCTGCAATAGTAACTTCTATCCTTAAGTTTTAGGATTTGATATCAAAACATTTGAAGAAATTTGTTAATATACAATCAAAATCTGTAAACTTAATGAGGACACCTTGACACCTACTGACAAATACATCCAAGCAAACGGAATCACTCAACACTATCTAGACTGGGGAAACCCAGGAGCACCTCCTTTATTAATGATCCACGCTACTGGGCTATGTGCACATGTATGGAATCCTTACGCACAGAAATTATCAGCAAGTTTCCATGTCATCTGCCTTAACCAACGTGGGCATGGATATACAGACCAACCTACCGGAGAATATGACTTTGAATTAGTAGGTCAAGATGTGGCAGCATTCATCGAAGAACTTAATTTGACCAACCTTCACGGTATAGGTCACTCTTCCGGAGGATTAGTAACTCTTATGGCATCACACATGCTTCCGGGGAGATATTCGAAAATAGCACTAACTGAAACCACTCTTCGTAACAGATCTTCTATGATCACTCCCGAGCAGTTGGAATCGCGACTAAATCGCACGCGTAGCAAACGACTGGTATGGGAATCTCGGGACGCTATATATGAAGCTTATAGACATCGTAATGCATTCAAAAACTGGTGTGAAGAATCATTTGAAGGGTATCTTGATGGAGGAACAAAAACCCTAGAGGGCGGTCAAGTACAACTTCTGTGTCCTCCAGCGGTAGAAGCTCACTATTACCAGACCCGCTACGGAATGGAAGTAGACAAATATTTTACTGGACTTAAAGGAAAGTATTTATTGCTCCTAGGTAACTATGACGGAGGACAGATCGCTGATGACCCCGCTATATTAAGATGGATCGATACTGCAGAAGATGCAAGAGTTAAAGCTATGGGTATTGGCAGCCACTTCTTACCACTTGAATTCCCTGAAGAGACTTTGGCCGTCGTTTCAGAATTCTTATTAGAAAATTAGGAAGAGCAAACTTATGAAAGGACCTATATCAGGAATAAAAGTACTAGATATTTCTATGATCGTTGCAGGTGGCACTGCGAGCAGTTTGATGGCAGACTTTGGGGCCGAGGTTATCAAAATAGAAAATCCTGGCAGAGGAGATCCTTTAAGAAATTGGGGACCATTCATACAGGCAACCTCTGTTTGGTGGACTGTGCATTCGAGAAACAAGAAATCGGTCACTTTGTCTTTGAATAACCCGAAAGGACAACAAATATTCAAAGAATTAATTCAGCAAGTAGATGTTTTAATAGAAGGTTTCAGGCCGGGAACCCTAGAAAAATGGGGGTTAGCCCCGGAGGAACTACACAGGATCAATCCAAATCTAGTGATCCTTCGCTACTCGGGCTTTGGTCAAACTGGTCCCTATAAAGACCGACCAGGATTTGGGACAGTCGCAGAATGTATGAGTGGTTACGTTAATATGGCAGGCTTCGAAGACTCCCCTCCAAACCTACCCCCACTACCACTGGCCGATGAAGTATCAGGTGTATTTGGCGCGATGTCAGCTATGATGGCGCTCTATAAGCGAGATACTTCTCCGATATCTACAGGCGAAGTTATAGACCTAAGCCTTTACGAACCATTAATGAGGCTCATGATTCCTTTCGTTACAATGTTCGACAAATTAAATATAAATCGTGGACGGTCCGGAAATAACTTCCCTGATGCAGCTCCACGGAACCTGTATCATACAGCAGATGATAAATGGGTTGGATTATCAGCAACTTCCCAAAACACTTGGGAAACACTGGCTAAAGCAATGGGAGTTGAATCATTACTCAGTTCTGAGAAATTTGCTACTAATGAAGCACGTATAAATCATCGAGACGAATTGAATGAAGAAATACAATCTTGGTTTGATAATAAAACAGCGGCAGAAGTATTAGAAGACCTGATACCTACTGGAGGCATAGTAGGACAGGTATATGACTCCGAAGACATAGCAACTGATCCCCACATAGCAGATCGGAATAATATTGTAGAAGTTGATGATCCTATTATCGGGCCTACTAAAATGGTAGGAGTCATACCTAAGTTTGATCAAAACCCTGGTGAGATCCGTCATGCAGGTCCTCAGTTAGGCCAGAATAATACAGAAATTTATAAAGAATGGCTAGGTTATACAACAGCAGAGATAGAAACATTGTCACAAGACCAGGTCATATAATGCATTCATAATTGCAACAGCGGTCAATGAAAAAACTACTCATAGCAACACAGAATTTGGGCAAATTAGAAGAATATCGTACCCTGCTCTCTCCACTGGGATACAATTTATTATCCCTAACAGACCTCGGGATACAGGACCAAGCAGAAGAATCCGGGGCCACATTTGCAGAAAACTCACTGATTAAAAGCACCCACGGTTACAAACTAACTGGAGTACCTTGTTTAGCTGATGATTCTGGGCTTGAAATCGATTCTCTAGGCGGTGACCCTGGAATCTACTCAGCCCGATATGGAGGCGATAAGTTAACCGACCAAGAACGATGCCAACTCATATTAACGAAACTCGCAAAAATTCCCAGCCACGAGAGGCAGGCAAGATTTGTTTGCTGCATCTCAATAATTGGATTAGCTTCAGCCCCAATTATAGGAATTGGAGGGATAAGTGGAATAATAACCAATATTTCCCAGGGAGACTACGGATTTGGCTATGATCCTATATTCATGTTACCAAGCTTAAACAAAACGATGGCAGAGCTTCCTTCCAATGTTAAGAACCTGATTAGCCACCGAGCTGACGCCTTAAGAAAAATAAAACTACTCATCGAGAGACTAGAAATACTTTAATCCTGTATAATTAAGAGGTGTTACTGCATTCTCAGAGCACTAATCAACTCAATCTGAATAGTATGTATATAACCGATACATTTAAACGACCATTAAAAGACCTAAGAATATCGATCACTGATAAGTGTAATTTCAGGTGTCCTTACTGCATGCCTAAAGAAACATTCGGAGTTGCTTATAAATTCCTACCTAAACACGACATCCTAACGTTCGAAGAAATAACAAGGCTTGCCCGGATTTTTACGGAACTAGGGGTCAGCAAATTGAGGATAACTGGCGGCGAACCGTTACTTCGAACAAACGTCAACCAACTAATCGAAATGCTTACTTCCTTAGATGGCATGAATGACTTAGCCCTAACGACTAACGCCTATTTACTCCCCAAACAAGCGCATGCGCTTAAAGAAGCAGGACTTAAACGAATCACAATTAGCCTGGATTCCTTGGATAATGATGTATTCAAACATATGAATGGAGTCGGATTCTCGGTCGATAAAGTATTGGCAGGGATTTCCTCTGCAAAAAATGCTGGCTTTAATCCCATAAAAATAAACTGCGTAGTTCAAAAAGGGGTCAATGAACACACTATTATAGATCTCGCCAGGTACTGTAAAGATAATAATTTAATCCTGCGTTTCATTGAATATATGGATGTAGGCAACCAAAACCAGTGGGATTACAAGCAAGTAGTACCTTCACGAGAAGTAGTAGATATTATCAAGCAAGAGTTGGATATTGAACCCATGAACAAGAACTACCCCGAAGAAGTAGCAGACAGGTATAGGTATTCAGACGGAACAGGGGAAATAGGTTTTATCTCTTCTGTTACCCAGCCCTTCTGTGGTCAGTGTTCAAGAGCTCGGCTTAGCACCGACGGGAAATTAGTAACCTGTTTGTTTGCTGAGGGGGGCGTCGATCTCAAAACTCCAATGAGATCTGGAGCAACAGACTCCGAACTCATAGAATTGATAAATAAAACTTGGAGCCTTAGAACCGACCAGTACTCTGTTGAAAGAACTTCTGGCCGCAAGGCTACTAACACTAATAACAAAATCGAAATGTTCCACATTGGAGGTTAATATGCAGCCTTCATCAAACCTACAAATCTACACTGACGGCTCATGCAAAGGGAATCCAGGCCCTGGAGGCTGGGGAGTAGTAATTTATTCTGACAACATCATCATCAAGCAATTATCTGGTGGCTCTAGAAATACCACCAATAACCAAATGGAAATAACAGCTGTTATCGAAGGGCTCAAAGCTATAGAAACAAGCACGAGCATAGATATATTCTCTGACAGCAGTTATGTAATCAATTCAATGACAAAAAACTGGAAACGAAATGTCAATAAAGATTTATGGGATATGCTCGATGCTGAAGCCAAAAGACACCACTTGATATGGCACTGGGTCAAAGGCCATTCAGGAAACGAAGGTAATGAATTAGCAGACAAGCTTGCATACTCAGCTGCTGAGGCTGCAAGTAAAGGAGAGGTGGAAGTGACCGAAGAACAAAACAACCAATTAACCCATATTGATGAAGCAGGTAATGCAAGTATGGTAGATGTTGCAGACAAAGATGTCACCACACGTGAGGCCAAGGCAACAGGAACCATAACAATGTCTTCCCACACCCTAAACTTGATCAAAGAAGGATTGTTAAAAAAAGGAGATGTATTCACTATAGCGCAGCTAGCAGGAATCATGGGCGCGAAAAAGACATCAGACTTGATACCATTATGCCATCCTCTTCCTTTAGAAAAAATTGAAGTCGACCTGAAAATTGATGAACCAACAAGTTCCATAATCATAGAAGGGTTCGCTAAAACCTCTGCCAAAACAGGAGTTGAAATGGAAGCCCTGACAGCAGTAAGTGTTGCTGCACTTACAATATACGATATGGCTAAAGCATCAGACAGACAAATGATAATATCCAACATAAAGGTAGTTCAGAAATCCGGTGGGCGCAGCGGCACCTTTGACTTGTCATAAATAATTATGTAGCTATTATATGTTTAGAAGTTTTGATTCAGATAATTGTTTTACCAACGAGGCAAAAAGAATAACCATATAGTCTAGCCCTACGTCCAAATCCTCCATATTCAAAGAGTTATTAACACCAATTTCAGGCGACACCATACGCAACATGTTGATATTAACTAATTTTAGTTGGCCAACATGATCAACCATTACACAACCCAAATCTACTACATTATGCAGTATCTCCAGTCCGTAAATCCCTGAACCTGATACAAACTCCGGAATGTCTACATGATTGCAGATTATCTTTCTTATGATTGCATGAATATCTTGAACAATATCTGATTGATTAAACATGATAAACCCAAGGGGAAAATCTATATATTTCATTGACAGTTACAAATAGCAAGGGTAACATCAATTGTTGGATCGGGTGTATTAACATCTATCTTGGCGCGGTAGCTCAGCTGGTTAGAGCGGTGGAATCATAATCCATAGGTCGGGGGTTCGAGTCCCTCCCGCGCTACCAAGCCTAACTAGACTATTACTTATCATCTTCCAGCTGTTGCCCAATCTCGTCCAAGAAGCTTTCTATCTCTGGGGATAGGCTTGCAGAGTCCTCGATTTTCGCATCATCTTGTTCTGATTGCCTGTCTGCATCATACATTGATTCCATTTGTTCAATCAAACCTTTCAATTCTGAATTATTCTCTACGGCCTTAGTGAGTTCCCTATATTGGCGCTGTCCTCTTCTTATAGGGGATAGATCTTTTGGGATGTCGGCGTACACAGAAGACAATACCTCTATCATCCTGGATACACCACTATAGTCTTCTTCTAATTGAGCATATTGGGGAAGATGAGCCATGAAATTTAATGTTTCTATTTCCAAATCATCTATGCCTACAGCTAACAAGTTCATAATGGTGGTCGGTCCTTGATAACTGCTCTGTCTCAATCTCAGATTTTCTACTTCTCTGAGTTGATTAACCTCGCCAATCGAGCCCGTAATCAATATCGGACGTGTATGCGGAACTGCATCATACATAGCTCCAACTCTACAATATCTCTTTACCTCAAAATGTTTGACAATATCTAATATGGATTCCACGTATTCTTCTCCGTTGGAGTGAGGTTCAAACAGATGCAGGAATATATAATCTTGACCAGATTCTGATTTGCCATGCTTTACGAAACTATTCGGTATACGCATAGTGCGCTTGCCTTGGACAAATCGCATATTCGGTCTATATCGAGTAAAGTCAAAAAACTTTCCCGGTCTTGCGAGCTCTCCTATTTCTGTAGCTCCAAAGAACCGTTCTATACGATTCAACGTCAACGTTCCAACCTTGCCCACATCTACCCACGGCTTAATCATTGCTACCATATAAGGGTTCTTAATATCGGCAATATCTTCTTGAATTTTAAAAGCGCCTATATCCATTCACACATGTTGCCAGAAATGTTTCACCATTTCAAGTTGGAATCTTCAATATGTCAAGAACTCACCAAGCATATGTTACACTTCGATACCAATCGGTATGAGAATAAAAATTTGAACATTTATCATCAAAGTATCCAGACCTTTAGGTCTCATAATTTTAGAATGTTATGGACTTCTTCTGTCGCTGCTCACATGTCTGTAGGGATACAACAAGTGCTCTTGGGATGGATCTCTTATGATATAAGTGAATCCATTGTATTTGTAGGCTTAATTTTTGCTTTAAGGCAAGTACCTTTCGTCGTTGGAGGTATGATCGCAGGTATTTTGTCTGACATAATTGACCGCAAGTTTCTAATAATATTCACTTCGACGCTCTTAGCTATTATTTCCTTAGCTGTAGCTACGATCAATCAATCTGTTCCTTTCAGTATGGTAGGACTTAGTGCATTGGCATTGGCATTGGGCTCAATAGATTCTGTGCAACTAACCACAAGGAGTGCTTACGCGTATCAAATAAATGAACACCAATCAGCGCTAAATGGTATAGCATTAATAAATCTCGCGTCCAAAATAGGAGCAATTGCTGGCGCTCTAGCAGGAGGATTTTTAATAGCTCAATTCAACGCAAGTGCCGGATTCTATATCATGGGGGGAGCTTATGTTATTAGTGCTGTGGTTGCTTCTCAAATGCACCGAACCCCACGATCCTCAGCACCTCACCAATCACAAGCACCTATAACGAATTTAATCAGCTATTTCCTACTTTTAAAAAATAACAAACAGTTACAAGTTCTATTCATATCATGCACACTAACAGAATTATTTGGGTTCTCATACCAGGTTCTTTTACCAGTACTTGTGGCTGAAACTCTTGAAGCAGGAGGCTTCACTCTAGGTGTTTTGAATGCAACAAAACACCTAGGAGGAATTTTCAGTATTTTTATGATCGTGTCTACTCAGACAAAAACAGGAAGTATGAAAATGATTTCCTTGCTTATTATAGGGTTTGGTGTTGGAGAACTCATGTTAGCGCATAGCTCTACCCTAATATTCATGGTACTCGCTGTATTTACCATCAATCTTATTTCTGGAGCAACAGATATTGTGCACCAGACCCTGATGCAATCTATAACAGAAACAGATGAACGTGGGAAGGCAATGGGGACTTGGGTCGTGGGAGTTGGGATAGGCCCGGCAGGGCATCTAGAAGTTGCTTATCTTGGGAACCTCTTAAGTAGTCGGGTAGCTTTAATCATAAATGGGGGTATATTAATTGGATTAGGGATAGCATTATCATTATTCAATCGCAAAACAAAAGATTTTGATTAATCTTTTAATTCTCTATATCCGCCAATAGCGGCCATAAATACCACCGGAATTAATATCGCTATCCTATGAGTTTTAAAGTCAATTGTATAACGCATTGATAACCATTCGACAGCAGAATTCAACCCGTACAAATATCCTAAGTATGCCCCTAATATGCCTAAGGCACTAGCAATCCCCAAAATAAAAAACCGCTTGGTTGTTTTTGATTCAACATCAAGCCAAGGCAAGTATGCCCCCAATCCAGATCCAAATCCTATAAACGCAAAGTATATAAACAAATGAATCTCTGGAGACCATATATACCCAAGTGATCTGTTAGTAAAAATCCCCAGCCAGCCAATCAGGGCTCCTAAAATCCCAGAAATACAAATACTGGAAATCAGTTTGACACCAGGCATTATAAAAGAGTAAACGTTAAGACCAATCATAGCGTCTCCTAAACAGATTATAATCGATTGTTCGCACAATAACACCTTAGCCACGGATTGACAGTAAGTGTGTTATTTATACAATGAGACCAATCTGGATTTCATGGAGGTACATCATGGCTATAACCAAATTCGATAGTTTATATGCAGGACATATAGATATGGATAACATTGGCTACACAGGCACCCCTGTTAATGACCGGAGATTTTCTAATGACGAGTTGTGCACTGCATTTGACAAGATGACAGCTCTTGCTAAATATATGGACAGATCAGGCTATGACACATTATGGATGGCCGAACACCATTTCCAGCCCGAAGGTTACGAATGCTTACCCAACATTATCTTACTCGGCGTGCACCTCTCACATCTTACCCAAAACATTCATATTGGGTGCGGATTCAATATTGCCCCCATGTGGCATCCACTCAGATTAGCCGAAGATTGGGCCACTGCGGACGTCCTCACAAATGGAAGAATTACTTTTGGGGTCGGCCGTGGCTACCATACGAGAGAAATTGAGACTTTTGGCGCACCTTTGCTTGATCAAGATTCCAACAGGGAATTGTTTGAAGAACAAGTTGAGATAATATTTAAAGCCTTCAATAACGAATCTTTTTCCCATCATGGTAAGAATTACACCATTCCACCCAAAGTACCTTACAGAGGATACGATCTTAAGGAAATAACTTTAGTCCCAAGACCCAAATCGACCCCTGTCGAATGTTGGCAACCCATTCAAAGTGCATCTGATAGGGCGTTCGATTTTATGGCAAAACATGGCATGAAAGGCATCATAGGAGGAGGCTCATCAGAAGGCGGCGCTATGGATGAAATAATCACTAAATTCCAAACAGCGTATCAGAAATCAGGTTATAACGTTTCTCTCGGAGAAAATCTAAGTATCGGATACCATTTTTATATCGCTGATTCTAAGGAGAAAGCGTTGACTGAAGCTGCTGGTTACTACGAAGAGAATCTCAAAATGTTTGGACCTTTGCGGTTAGTAAGAGCCCTATCAGATCAACAGATTGAAGATATGGGTGATCCCAGCAAGGCACCTCATGCAGGTTTACCAACTATCCAAGATGCTGAAAAAAGTGGTGGTTTTTTGGCTGGCCCAGCAGATCTGATAGTTGAAAAACTCAAAGCTCTAGAAGAAAAGTACCCAGGGTTAGATAGAGTCAACGTAAGCTTACCGATGGGTACTCCCCAGAAAGTACTACTTGAACAGATGCAGAAGTTTTCTGAACAAGTAATGCCGCAATTTAAAAACCTAACCGTATCTGCTGATTAATTATGTGGTTAAAGACTCTTCTATGCATTCCTTAAGTAACGATAAGGCTTTTTGAGAGAATATCCACATGTTACCTTCTCGATCGGGGTCACCTGTTTCTATGGTAATTGATTTAGAAACTGGCCCAGACACAGCGATACATGCATGGCCGTAAGCATCTCCATACCTGTTACCAGTCGGGCCACTAGCTCCTGTTTCGCTTAATGCCCAGTCCGTGTTTAATGTATTCCTAATGGTACTTGCGTTCAACTCAGCGTATTCTTCTGTACTAGCTCTCTTGCCTTCCATAGATTCATCCGGAACTAACAACAATCCTTTTTGAGCGACTCTTGTATAAACAACAACTCCACCAACATAATAATCTGAAGCACCAGGTATAGACACCAAACAGGCTGAGATTAATCCACCTGCGGAAGATTCTGAAACTGACAAAGTCTGCTGAGTACTTTTTAACAAATCCGCTACTTCCTGAGCTACCGGTTGCAATATATTCATAAAACACCCCTCTTAAACTTATGGTCGGGGTGATAGGATTTGAACCTACGACCTCATCGTCCCGAACGATGCGCGCTACCCCTGCGCTACACCCCGCTATTCAGCCGATTCTAACATGCTCAAACCTATCTCTTCTAATTTAGATAAATTAATAGCACCTGACCAAGCTCTCGTTACATTCTGATCAGCATCTATAAACACCGTATGAGGCAAGCCATATACTCCATATAATTCGATAACAGAATCATCACCAACCCCCCCTATAGTGTACGTCACCCCTAATTCATCTACCAACTTCAACGCATCTTTCCTGGATCCTAAACCAGTATATTTACCAATATCTATACCCAATATCACTATTTGATGTCCATGATCTTCATAGAATTGCTGAAAGTCAGGCATTTCTGCTCTACAAGGTGGGCATAATCCGGCCCAGAAATTGAGGATTATCGGTGCTCCGTAAGAATCTGATAGATGAATTTTTGATTCAGTTTGGTCATACAATATATATTCAAAATCTTTGGCCATTTTCAGTGAATTTCCATTTTCAGGAAAACAGGATAGACTTGCTACGGCTACAAATAATGCCACTACTAAACACATTTTGCGAACTGGTTTTATACGAATCATCAGCTAAACCATCTTCTCCAATCTAGAACGAAATACTCTGTACCTAGTTAAGATATTTTCTAGGGTCTCAAGTAATTCAGTATCACCTCTTAAAGGCACCCGTATGCTTGATCCTCTCACATCTGCAGTCGGACCTATAGCTTTCTGCAATGCAATCCTAGCACCTCCAAAATCTTCAGTGAATCCAATCATCAAAGCCCCGTCTATAGTATTTACAGTTTTAACACCTAATGTCGATGCGAAGTTTCTCACATTAATCAAATTCAATAATTCTTCTACTTCAAATGGGAGTTCTCCATATCTGTCTACCAATTCATGTCTCATATCAGACACATCAGATTTATTTTTAGCTTTCGATAACCTATGGTATATACCGAGTTTAGACGGTAAATGATACACGTAATCATCCGGAATAAAAGCAGAAATTGGCAAATCTATAATCGCTAGATCTTTACCAAAATTATCTTCCTCGATTTGTGCTACCCGAGCTTGAGGCTTTATCTCATCCACCGCTTGGTTAAGAATTTGACTATACAGTTCAAGGCCCACAGATTTTATGTGACCACTCTGAGCAGAACCAAGAATGTTACCAGCTCCTCTAATCTCTAAATCTCTCATCGCTATCATAAATCCAGCACCCAAATCAGATGCCTCCATAATGGCTTCAATTCTACGTTCCGCATTCTCAGTAATTTTACGTCCTCTCGGTACCATGAGGTATGCATACGCTCTCCGGTCGCCTCTGCCCACTCTTCCTCGAAGTTGATACATTTGAGACAAACCAAATCTATCTGCTCTATCAAGTATTAATGTATTGACGTTCGGCAAATCTATCCCCGATTCAATAATAGTAGTACAAACCAACACATCAGAATCCCCATTTGCAAATTGAAGCATTACAGACTCCAGTTCTTCTTCTGGCATCCTCCCATGCGCGTAAGTAATACGGACATTCGGCATCAATTCAGATAAGCGTTCGACTACTTCAGGCATTGTCTTAACCCTATTATGCAAATAAAACACCTGACCTTCTCGTTCAATCTCTCTCATTACAGCATCCACAATGAGATCTTCACTGTACTCACTTGCAAAGGTTTTAACAGGTAGTCTTAATTCAGGAGGAGTGTAGATAATACTCATATCTTTAATTCCTGAAAGAGCCATATTCAACGTTCTAGGAATAGGAGTTGCACTAATAGATATGATATCTACTGAAGTCCTGAGTTTCTTGAGCATTTCTTTATGCAAGACACCAAATCTTTGCTCTTCATCAACTATTATCAAGCCTAAGTTTTTGAATGAAATATCAGCCTGCAGTAACCTATGTGTTCCAATCACCACATCCACAGACCCGTCCTGCAGACCACTCAATACTTCATTCTGTTCTTGCCTGCTTCTAAACCTACTCAAACTTTCAACTTTCATAGAATAAGGATTTAATCTATCATGAAATGTATTCAAGTGTTGCTGAGCCAAAACGGTAGTTGGCACTAATACTGCTACTTGTAGTCCTTCAGCAACCGCTTTAAAAGCGGCTCGTAATGCCACTTCTGTTTTACCGTAACCTACATCTCCACAAACCAGTCTGTCCATCGGTTTACGTGATTGCATATCTTGCTTAACTTCCTGAATCGCAGTTAATTGATCTTGAGTCTCGGTGTATAAGAACGATTGTTCAAATTCTTCTTGCCAAAGTGTATCTTCCGGGTAAGCTATACCTGCACTCGATTCTCGCTCAACCTGTAAATCCAGTAATTCTTTGGCTAATTCTTGCGCAGATTCCTTCACTTTTTCTTTCAACCGAGACCATTCACTCGTACCCAATCTAGTCAAGGATGGTGCTTGATCGGAACTACCTACGAATGGGGAAACCCTATGAAGTTGATCGGTAGGGACATACAATTTATCTTCTTGGGCATATTCCAGAACTAAATATTCTTTATCCGAAAACGCACCCATAGTAGTTAAACCAGTAAATTGAGAAATACCGTGATCTATATGTACCACATAAGATCCAACCGTTAAATCCTGGAGGGATTTATATCCTGTGTGCCGTTTTTCATTAGCACTCTGCCAATTCCCTGTAGTTCTGCTTACTCCAAACATCTCTAAATCAGTAAACACTTGAAGGTTGGTTGACGAATTTATGCGGATATCCCATCCAGCTGACAGATCTGCTTCCAACAGGTAACACTGCCCTGGTTGTAAAGAATAATTCTCTACTCCCTCCAGTGAATGATAATTAGTTACACTTTGGGATTCCAACAAACTTTTCAATCTTAAATAGGATTGTCGTGTGACAATCAAATTTATGTTAGCAGTTTTATTAGAAGTAATATCTGATATAAATTGATCTAGATTGCCTGCATATTGTCGTGGAGAGGTGAACAAATGGTCATTTTCTTCTATCCCATAGGCGTCTAGGTCTATAACATGAGAGCCAATATCTATTTCATCTAGTCTGGCAATCGGAGAAGGGAAATTACGAGGCAAATCCCCTCTTTCGCATCTAGAGGAAGTAATACCTTCAATCTTCTCCTGGATCACAGCCTCCTCTTCTATCACTAGTTGTTTGCGATCAAAAATCAATAAAGAATCCCGTGATAAATAATCAAACAATGTCGAGTCATTGAAAAATCCGTTAAAGAATTCAAATGATTCTGGATCAGCGATCTCTTGCAAAGTTTCCAATTCTTGCTTTATGCGATCAGATATGTCACCGGTACACTCAGAATAATCCAAATTACGAACTTTCGGTGACAATTGATTCATATCAATCAATGATCTAAGTTGTTCGGAAGCCAAGGTCAATACAATTCCTGAATTGATTTCTTCTACAGATCTCTGGCTATTGACGTCAAAATATCTTAAAGATTCTATTTCTGTGTCCCACAAATCAATTCTAATAGGATAAGGATGATTAGGTGGATACACATCAATAATGCCACCCCTGTTACTAAACGTCCCAGGCGCTTCTACAATAGATACACTCTTATACCCCATATCTATCAACTGATTAAGAAAAGTCTGTATGCTTGTTAGTTCTTGGCCAGAAATGATGTTTACAAGTCCTATGGATGCATTTTCAAAAGTATTTGGATTTAAAGTTTTTCGTAATGCGGCTCCAATTGACGACACTACGACCACATGCTCTGATTTCTTCGCAAGTTTAGACAAAGTAGTAATTCGTTCATTTGTAGTCCTCGAATCCACGACAAGCCTTTCATAAGGCAAAACATCAGCATCTGGTAAAAAGACCAAATTAGCAGTGGCCCCGAAATAATCGTGTAAGTCGTTAAATAAAATTCGAGCGTCAGATTGCTTCGGACATAAGATGCACATTGTTTTATCGGCGTGTTGAGTCCTGAGAAGAGAGATAACAGCTTCCTTCCCTCTATTCCCTATTTTGATCGACTCACCGGATATATCGTCAAAAGCAAATTTTGCCAATGGCCGGATAAGTGGATCGACATATTGACCTATACCTGAAAATGTCATAAACCTATGGTTACCACGGTAATAGTTTAAAATATACCCATAACCTAAGAGATTTACAATGATAACCTGATATTTTTAATAAGGATGTAGATTTATAAACCATCCGATTTGCAGTAAAGTGAATACTATGGAAACTCAAACTCCTAATTACAAACGAATAGTTATAAAAGCAGGCACTGCCGTGTTAACCCAAGGTGAAGAGCATTCTCAACTGAATGAATCCAATATTCAAAACTTGGTGGGTCAAATCATTTCGTTGATGAGATCTGGATATGAAATAGTACTAATATCTTCCGGAGCTATTGCTTCAGGACGTGACATTATTAAAAACAACCTTAATAGCCAAAACAAACGTAATATCGTATCTCGTCAAGTATTAGCAGCTATCGGTCAAAGTAAGTTGATGAACTTCTACCAAGAAAGCTTTGGGAGATCTGGAGTATATACGGCACAAACACTGCTCACAAGTGACGATTTAAGCAATCGGCAATCATATTTAAACATCAAAAACACCCTTATAAGCCTCCTGGAATTGAAAGCTGTACCGATATTAAATGAAAATGACGTCGTGGCAGTAGAAGAGATAAGTCACGTGTTCGGTGACAATGATCGCTTATCGGCATTAGTGGCTAACCTCATCGATGCAGACCTACTAATAATACTTAGCGATACAGATGGCCTATACGATCAAGATCCCAATGCACACCCAAACGCTAAACTAGTAGAAACAGTGGCCACTATAGACGACTCAATAGATCAAATGATCGGCAAAAACATTAATCCTTGGGCACGTGGAGGAATGGTAACCAAAATCGAAGCGGCCAAGCTTGTCACATCTGCAGGAATTCCTATGGTCCTATGTAATGGCAATACATCAAATATATTAATAAATGTTGTAAATAACAATTTCACCGGTACCTTATTTGAAGCAAAGAAAACAAGATTAGAATCCCGCAAAACCTGGATGTTAGCAATTGCTACCGAATTCAACACTGCCCATATTTGTGTAGATAAAGGAGCTAAAAACGCATTAATTAAGAACGCCAGTTTGTTGCCGTCAGGGATTTTAAGTATCCACGGTAAATTCGAACGAGGCGATGTAATATATATAACAAGCGATAACGGCACACACCCTTTCGCCTGTGGGATAACTAACTATTCTTCTACTGATGTCCATCAAATCAGTGGCCAACAATCAACCGATATAGAAGCTACGTTAGGATATAATTATGGGGAAGAAATTATTCACCGGGACAACTTAGTAAACTTATAATATGGATTCATTAATAAAAATAGCGGAACAAACTAAAGCGGCATCGCATGAACTTTCTATATCCAGCACGGATACAAGAAATAAAGTTCTAGATACGGTCAGCAAGCTATTAATTGAACGGATGGCCGAAATAGTCACTGCCAATCAACTAGATTGTAAAAACGGCGAAACGGCAGGACTCAACGATCAAATGCTAGATAGGTTACTACTAACTCCCGGCCGCATCGAAGGAATTGCATCTGACGTACAAACTATTAAAAATCTCCCAGATCCTGTGGGCGAAATAATTGAAGAAAATACTTTAGCAAACGGGATAGCACTTAAAAAAGTGCGAGTCCCATTAGGCGTCCTGGGATCAATATATGAAAGTAGACCAAATGTAACTATTGATATAGCGTGCCTTGCAATAAAATCAGGTAATGCAGCTTTATTGAGAGGCGGAAAAGAAAGTATTAATTCTAATATTGTATTAACACAAATATTGAAGGATTCATTGTTGTTTTCCGATCTACCAGAAGCTGCTGTAGGACTTATCACCAGTACTGATAGAAGTGTTGTAGACGACATGCTCCATCTCGATCAATACATCGATCTACTCGTCCCTAGAGGAGGAGCCGGGTTAATTAAACATGTATATGACACGGCAAGCATGCCTGTCGTAGCAGGCGGGATTGGTGTGTGTCATGCTTTCATTGATGAAGATTCGGACCCAGACAAAGTAATCCCTATAATCATCAACTCAAAAACTCAAAGACCGACAGTTTGTAACGCGCTCGATACAGTACTAGTCCATAAAAACGCAGACCAAACAATGATCCGTAATATGATTTCTCAATTAGTAACTCATGAAGTTGAAGTGAGAGTGGATGAGCAAATTATGGATTACATTCAACAACACGATCCGCTCATCAAAACTGCTACTGAGGATGACTGGGGAACTGAATTTTTATCTTTAATCATTTCTATAAAGGCAGTAGATTCGTTACAAGAGGCCATAAAACATATCAAAAATTACGGATCCGGGCACACTGAAGCTATATTAAGTGAAAACAAAGAATCTCAGGATGCTTTCACAAAAACAATTGATGCCGCAGCTGTCTTTGTTAACGCGAGTACAAGATTTACAGACGGTTCACAATTTGGATTAGGAGCTGAAGTGGGAATCAGTACCCAAAAATTTCATGCACGTGGTCCACTCGGACTTAAAGAACTGACTTCATACAAATGGATAGGTATCGGAGACGGCCAAATCAGGCCTTAATCTGTGTCCTCAAAATCTGGGGGCCAGTAATAAGTCTGATTACCTGACCAAACTCTATTCAGCTGTAACTGCAATTTGACTACAGCAAGCAATCCTAAACCTAACATCAATGAAGTTAATAAAGTTTTATATTTATTCATTCCGGTGAGCAAATGCCACCCTGTAGATATATGGACTAGTAGAAATCCCCAACCAACCGGATTGCTAAGAACACACAGCCAATGCCTGCGATCCCATTCTATTCCGTTTAATTTGTTTAGGTCGTTAGCTATAAGGTATATCCAGTAAACCCAAAACAATCCGAAAGTAGAAAATAATAAAACGATGTATGTCCCAACATTTCGTCGGTCTATAAGTGTTTGTATATAAGCTGTATTTTGATCAAGCATATCTATATGACCATTTATTATAATGATTAATCAATCTCATGTTATGTGATTCTGTCATGGATATATCTTTGACTGTAATTTGTTTATCGAGTATTCTACGAGTGATGCTGATAGACTCACACACTCACATATTCCCTCAAGAATACCAAAATAGTCACGAGTCCATCCTGAAAATAGACAATACATATGCAG
>CEOQ01262289.1_pt1 | contig 139483 bp, 125 predicted proteins | sample 361351 | NCBI WGS metagenome assembly CEOQ01 (sample SAMEA2619907, study PRJEB7988) | marine metagenome | biome: marine biome (ENVO:00000447); feature: deep chlorophyll maximum layer (ENVO:xxxxxxxx); material: "saline water (ENVO:00002010), including plankton (ENVO:xxxxxxxx)" | depth 60 m | reverse complement strand
TTTTTTTAGATTTGTCAAATATTAATTTTTGCTTTTTGCAACAAGTTTGATAATTAGGTCCGATGTAATACACGAACCCATCTAATCTGACGCTCAACTACCTGATGCACTTCTAGCATAAAACCATTAACTTCTATGCTCTCTCCTAATACTGGAACCCTACCAAGCTTCTCAAAAATGTAGCCTGCAAGCGTATCTGAATCTCCACCGTCTATGTCAGTTTGTAGCTTACGGTTTAAATCATCAATATCGATGCGACCCTGCACCAAATATTCATGTTCACCAGTTTGCTTAAATGGAATATCTTCCTCCAAATCATATTCATCCTGGACCTCACCTATAAGCTCCTCCACTAAATCTTCGAGAGTCACTACTCCTGCCATTCCACCATATTCATCAACTACTATTGCCATATGCATCCGTTGACCCTGTAACTCAGGCAATAAAGCATCGATTTTTTTTGTTTCCGGAACAAAAAATGGCTTGCGGAGCATATCTCTTAATACAGGACTTTCTTCACTGTTATTTTGAGCTGCGAGTAAATCCTTAGCATAAAGCAAACCAATTATGTTATCAACTGTTTGATCATAAATAGGTATTCTACTGTATCCATTTTCTACAACTGCCATATGAGCTTCCGATAATGTAGTTTCAACATCAAGAGCCAAAACATCAATGCGCGGTATCATAACCTCTCGCACCAGAGTATCACTAAACTGAAAAACGGAGTGGATCATTTGACGTTCGTCCTGCTCAATAGAGCCACCCTCCTCACCAGCATCTACTAAATCCTTTATCTCGTCTGGGGTTACTAACAAACGCTCACGCTCACTTAAAGGTGCACCTAAACGTTTGGCAACGAATTGGAGCAAACTAGTGATTGGACTAAACATCCAAGTCAAACCCAACATTGCTGGAGCTAACCGAATTGCCCATAATGCAGGTATATTCACCACCAAAGACTGTGGAACCATCTCCGCTAGAACTAATAACGACAAAGAAGATATGAATGCCAGTAACAAAATCTGTGCATGACCTACCGTTACAAATACAGGAATCAATGCCCACAACAAATATCCAGTAAACAATGCATTGGCAAGGCCATGTAATAATCGCAAAGTAATATGCAGACGAGTAGCATCATCTAGTACCATTCGAGCAATTCTAGCTCCAGTATCACCACTCTCAAGAGCATCTTCAAAATCATTAGCTGAAACACTAAGAAATACAGTCCTTATGACTGACAGAAACACGCTCACTAAAAATATTGCTAGTACGAAAATGAAATTATTCATCCCTTGATGAGATGTGATCATCAACCTCTCTTGAAATAATACGTGCCGGTACACCTGCTGCCAAACTGCCATCTGGTAAATCCTTGGTAACAACTGACCCAGCACCAGTTCTAGCCTTAGAACCTATCCGTAATGGCGCTACTAACATGGTATCACTTCCTATGAAAACATCCTCTCCAATTTCAGTTCGATGTTTGTTTCTATCCATACCATAATTACACGTAATAGATCCTGCTCCTATATTAGTACGTGCACCTATAGTAGCATCACCAACATATGAAAAGTGACCCATTTTCACATCTGGACCAAGATATGAGTTCTTTACCTCTCCAAAATTGCCTATATGCACACCGCTGTCCAGATGTGTACCAGCCCTTAGATGCCCAAATGGCCCTACATCAACATCATTTTCTAGTTTAGCTCGGTCAAGTACCGAAGACGCGATTTGGCAGCGATCACCAATTACAGAGTTTTGAATTGTACTATTAGGACCTATTGTACATTCCGACCCAATAACAGTATTTCCTTGCAAGTGTGTGTTGGGCAACACAACAGTATCCAAGCCAATTTTCACACTCGCCTCTATATAAGTATTGGCAGGATCAATTAATGTTACACCGCGCTCCATCCAGCTATTATTTATGCGAGTTCTTATAGCGGTCTCGGCTTCTGCTAAATGTATCCGTGTGTTAATACCTATTATTTCATCTACAGCAGTAGTTGTAACAACTCCAATATTCTGATTCTGTAAGGATGCTGATTTGATCAAATCAGTCAAATAGTATTCCCCATTGGAAGAAGGTTTTAGAGCAGATAATTCATCCCATAACCAAGATGACTGAAAACAATAAACGCCAACATTAAGCTCATTTATAGAAAGCTGCTCTGCGGTTGCATCTGATTTTTCTACAATCGCTTGTACTTCACCTAGCTGGGATCGAATGACCCTGCCAAATCCACGATCATCATTTGATATAGCCGTAATAATAGAAATAGGACCTTCATTTTCAGCCTGGACATTTATTACAGATTCCAGCATCTCTTTAGTAAGCAAAGGCATATCAGCAGCCCATACCAAAACCATGTCCGCCCGTTCACGAAGCACTTCTGCTGTCTCATTCAAAGCGTGACCCGTGCCTAACTGTTCTTCTTGAATAACCACTGTAGCGCGATCCCCAATACATTCTTGCACCTTCTCAGACTCAAATCCTACGACTACGATTGGCGTCATATTACAAATACCCAGGCCTAAATCCAAAGCATATTCCATTAGTGGTCGACCTGCCAAAGTATGCAAAACTTTTGGAACATTCGAACACATACGCGTACCCTTACCCGCAGCTAATATCACAGATGCAGTTTTTATAGACATATTTGAGAGTACATCGAACATGAAATCCAGCAGCATAACAGCCTACTAGAAACAATAAATTCTGGATAATCTCTATAACTACTTGGGGGATCGTCGTTCACAATTAGTGGGTTTGGAATATAGTTTAGGCTGGGCCGCCTGGATTCGAACCAGGATCTACGGTTCCAAAGACCGATGTGCTACCATTGCACCACGGCCCAAAGGCTAACAGCTAACATTATAATATTGTATCATAGCACTAACAATATAGTGTATTACACTAGCATCCTGATGGTCATATACCAATAAATCAATGTATCTTGACAATGACGTTAGTCTAGCTTCTTCGAAGCCGGTTAAGCTCTTCCCAAAGAGACCTTTCCTTATCGGATAATTGAGTTGGTATCTGCAGCTGCAAACGTACATATAAATCACCAAATTCACTAGAATTCCTAAGATTAGGCATACCTTTACCTTTCAAACGTATGGTTTGACCACCTTGACTGCCCGCGGGAACTGACAGCGACAAATTTCCGTCTAAAGTAGGCACTACAACTTCTCCACCCAGCACTGCCACAAACAAATCTACAGGAAGCCTCAAATACAAATCATCATTCTTTCTCTCAAATCGTTTGTCAGGTCGTACTCGTACTCTTAGATACAGATCGCCTTTATAGCCATCTTGCCTACTAGGACCTTGACCAGATATACGTACACGCGTTCCAGTTTTGGCACCTGGAGGTATCTTAACATCAATTGATCGGTTACCTTTTGACAACCTGCGAACAGCACCTGTGTATGCCTCCGCCAACGTTATTGTTGCTTCACTAACCATATCCTTAGAAGTATTCATGTCCATCCCCGGAACATTAGCCTGTGATCCGGTTGCCCCAAATATGGTATTAAAAAAATCCGAGAAGCCTCCTTGAGGTACACCTTGACCAAACAAATCGCCATAATTAAATGAACCTTGTCTGGGTTGTCCCTGCGACGCCCAATTTGACCAATCAAATCCCCCAGGTCGCCCCCCTCGAGATTGATGATGATACCAACTAGCACCAAGACGATCATATTTAGAACGCTTTTCAGGATTACCTAACACATCATAAGCTTCATTAATCGTCTTTAGTGTCTGTTCAGCAGATTTATCATCAGGTCGAAGGTCTGGATGATATTTGCGTGCCAACTGCCGATAGGCTTTCTTAATATCCTTATTGCTTGCAGACCGAGAAACGCCCAAGGTCTTATAGTAATCTTGATATTCCACTTTAGTTACTCACCATATATATCTGTAATCACCAAGTATCCACTACATTGTCAACCAATTTCATTTGAATTACATATGAATATTAATTCAATTACTCATATAATCAGCCATTTTTGAGCTTTCATACCGGCAAATCGATTTGCATCCATCTTAAAGTTCGTGTCGATTCAAAGAAGTGTTGATGAAGAAATTTGTTAGCCTCACCATCAGGATGTTCGATCCAAACATGACTACTTGAATTACCCAACCTATTAAGTGCGTATTTAAGCAATTCATGTTCTAAGTCAGAACGCCATTGCGGAGATATAACCCACCTAATCTGGTCCGCAACACCTGGTCCAGACAGTATATAGATCCATCCTATTAACTCTCCAAAACGCAAGATAAGCCACCGTTCTTCTTGATTGCCAGTGATCAAATGGCCAATATCCCTAAATATTGAAGGTCGCAAATGTTCTATCTGTAATGGTGCAGTCCATGTAAGACCTTCAGGACTATATTTGTTTAGAAGCGAATATTCCAACGGCCAATCATCACGCAAAGCCTGTCGTATTCTCATTGGATCCTGGAAAGGCCTGTAATCTGTTAAGTGTTTACCTTGGCGCTGCCAAAGCGTACGAACAGTCAGAGTCTCAAACCCAATTTTTGTATAAAGATTAGCAGCGTCATTATTGTCAATATCTACCTGCAATATAACACGTGTAGCACCCTTGCTAGCGACAGACTCCAGCGCTGCTTCAACTAATTGTTGAGCAATACCTTGCCTACGATAATCCGGATGCACAGCCACATTGGCAATCAGCCAAGTGTCCATTGCACTACTAATTGGTTGTGCGCCAATATTACCAACTACAAGACCTGAACTTACGTAGACAAATCCATGTTGCCATGAAGGATTACCTATCGGAAACCAAGACATCAGCCAAAGAAAAGGACCTGCTTTACTCATAGTGCGCATTTCACGTATAGCAGCACGGCCACTTTCATCTAATACGTCTCCAAAGCACAACTCAATTAATTTAGCTATTTCGGGTAAATCATGTTGCACATTTACCGACCGCAATCCATCTTGCATAATAAAATTTAACCCTGTGACCATTATACTGGTTTTGACAGAAGACCAATTATTTTGGATGCTACAGTACTTGCAGATCTTGTAACAAGTGACTTGTCTATCACTCCGGACACACTATCGACACCTTTTGTATTCTTTCCATGCAATAGCCTCAATCTAGCAAGTATGTCTTGCGGATATGGGGTCCACCATCCTAAATTGTTTTCCACAACATAATTTACGTTGCCATCTTCCTGACCAGGAATAGCTCCACATAACAATAGTGGTCTGCCACAGTTTAGAACTTCAATTACAGTAGACGGACCAGCTTTTGTAATGACAGCATCTGCACCTCTAATAATTACGGACATATTGTCCACAAACCCATATAAATGAGTATCAAAAGGCCAATCCAGATTTTTTAATTCTGCCAATATTCGTTCATTTCTGCCACATACTATTACCAGTTGCAAAGACATATTACTAATTCGCAAAGCGTTAGCAATACTCCATAAAGGTTCCATACCCTCTGCACCGGTCATCAAGACGACTGTAAAAGCAGTCGAGTCCCAACCCAACTTTTCGCGTGCCAGTTTCTTTTTCAATGTCCTACTGAAAGACTCAGATACTGGAAGTCCTACTACTTGCACTAATTCAGGTGCAATCCCACATTCCAACGCTTTAACCCTTGCTGCTTCAGTCGGAACCAAGGTCAAATCTGCTCGTTTATCAAACCACCAAGCATGCGCTGTTACCAAATCTGTGACCACAGTAACAAATGGTGGACGCATCACATCGAGACCATCCAATATTGAGGTCACTAACATAGGATGTGTGCTAACCAACAAATCACACTTATGCTGTTGTACAAATCTATGAACTGAAGAACGAAAAAATGGTCGGATTAGAAGATTTACAAAACGCGCTCGTAGTGGGTCATCGCTCAGCCAATAACCATACCGCCACAAACCAATAAAACGCGCTATGATAGTAGGATACCAATCTGGTAGGCGATTAAAGGGAAACGGTGCGTAATCCAACAAGCCATCAACCAATTCCACACTTATTTCTGGATTCTCAGTCACAAGTGCCGATTCAACCGCAGTAGCTACGGAACGGTGGCCACCACCTGTGTCCGACATAAGAATAGTCACCTTCATAGCATGGCTCTCACAATCATTCCTCAATCCGTTTAATTTGCTTAGCCAATGCGCGGCGCGACAGCAACACTCTACGCTGACAAGTGAGACATCTCAATCCAATGTCTGCGCCTAATCGTACAATCTGCCACTTGTAACCACCACATGGATGAGGTTTTCGTAGGTGTACGTTTTGGTCAAGTTTTAATGCTATGTCAGGTTTCATGATTAGGTATAAGCTGATTATAACTTAGCAATGACTGATATAATTCATTCTCGAGGTATAAAACTAATGCTGCTAGATAATTTTGACCCTATCCTATACTTGTCAAGAATCATAATATTGATTTTAGCTATTAGCGTTCACGAATTTGCCCATGCGCTAGCAGCAGATTGGTTGGGAGACCCTACACCTCGATCCCAAGGACGGCTCACACTTGATCCTCGCAAACATTTGGATGCATTCGGCTCAATTATGTTTCTAATTGCAGGTTTCGGATGGGGAAAACCTGTGTATACTGATCCTCGCAATTTTAAAGGTGACCCACGGACGGGGATGGCCGTTGTAGCTGCAGCTGGTCCGGCATCAAATCTTCTATTAGCTTATATCGGTTCCATACTTTATCGCTTAGGGCTTGTCCAAACTGAAATATCTTACTATTTCTTGTTTTTGTTTGTCAGCCTAAACATACTATTAATGCTATTTAACCTTATTCCCATTTCACCTCTTGATGGATATCAAGTCACCGTAGGGCTGTTACCATATGAAATAGCCACAGTGATAGCACGCTATCAAGGACAAGGCCCCTTAATGCTTATGCTTCTAATTGTAGCGGGTTCAATTTTCAACTTCAACTTACTGGGATTAATATTAGGACCACCATACCAGCTGATTTTAGGTCTACTTTTAAATTAATTATGGGTAAGACAGCTGTAAATGCATATGTATATATTCTCCGATGCAATGATGATAGTCTTTACACAGGTTGGACCACTGATTTAGAACGACGCTTGTCAGAACATACTGCTGGACGCGGTGGAAAATACACACGTATGCACAGACCAGTGGAGATGGTCTTTACAGAAGAACATCCTACTAAATCAGCAGCTATGCAGCGCGAAGCTGCTATCAAACGCTGGAAACGGTCTCGAAAGTTAGCTTTAATTGAAAGTCATCAAAAGAATTTGCATTGACAATTGCTAAGTATTAAAGTATAAAAAGAACCACAATTTACAATAAAAGACACTGAAGAGAAATAGTAAGTGCTATACAAATGGTACAGAGAGCGGGTGATAGCTGAAAAACCCGACCAAATGTAAGCACCGAATGGGTCTCTGAGTCGCTGAGTGAACGGATGTGCGTGGCCTCTCCGCTACGCCGGTACATAAACACCGTAACATCCTAGTAGCTTTAGCCGGAGTCGCCACCGTTATCTAGGCTGAGGGTATCATCAGGTTGGAGTCTCCAACTCTCTAACAAGATCGTACCTGCAAATAAGTGAGGCTGGCTAGTGAACCCCCGTTGTCTGATAGTGGGGGTTTTTATGTTAATTTGAGTAGAGCAGATGAATAGAGAAACCAGTCTCAATAGGGACTATATCGGTATCAGATTTACATAATTTGAATATATATACTATAAAACCTGGTTGCCACAATGCTAAAAGCGATAACACGCGAAATAATTGCTGACCTGGAAACTCCAGTCTCAACTTATCTTAAGTTGTCTGGTGAAGGGCCAACATTCTTGTTAGAAAGCGTAACTGGTGGAGAAAACGTAGCCCGTTATTCCTTCATCGGATTACAGCCTAGCACTGCATTTGTGATTCGTGATCAGACTACTACTGTTCACTCGGGACCAGACTTAAAATCAACAACTACGCATACTGGTGACCCTTTCTCTACATTAAGAAATGCGCTTGCATCATACAGTAAAGATCCACCCCCTGGTTTACCTCGTTTAGTAGGTGGTTTAGTTGGATATTTGAGCTATGATGCAGTGCGATACTTCGAACCAAATGTTGATTTACCTCTACACGAATTACCCGATGGCATTTTTCTGCTTTGTGACACGTTGTTAGCATTTGACCATACTCGTGGTCGACTATTGGCGATTACATATGCTGAGGAAAACTCCACCTCTGAAAAAAAGGTAGCCAATGAACGTCTCAACGCTATCGAACACAAACTGACCATGCCTTTGCCTAAAACTTCAGATATATTTGAGTCCGAATCAGCCAGCCAGCAGTCTCACACAAAAACCAGTTTCCAGGATATGGTCCTCAAAGCCAAAGAGCATATAATGGCTGGTGATATCTTGCAGGTAGTTTTATCTCAGAAATTTACCAACAAAACTAGGGCAAATCCTTTCTCAATTTATCGCACGTTAAGACGTATAAATCCTTCGCCATACATGTTCTTTTTTGATTTTGGTGATCTAAACGAGAAACCGTTTCAGCTAATTGGTGCCTCACCCGAGGTTCATGTGCGCATGGAAAATGACCGCGCTATTCTGAGACCGATAGCAGGAACACGTCCTCGGGGAAGTACTGAGGAGAAAGACATTGCTTTAGCAACTGAGTTGCTAGAAGACGAAAAGGAACGAGCAGAACACGTGATGTTAATAGACCTGGCTAGAAACGACTTGGGTCGAGTGTGCAATTACGGTTCAGTTGAATTGACTGACATGATGCAGGTAGAACGTTACAGCCACGTAATGCATATCGTTAGCCAAGTTGAGGGTGATCTACGAGCTGAGATGGATGCATTTGATCTCCTGGCTGCTACATTTCCAGCGGGCACAGTGAGTGGAGCACCGAAAGTAAGAGCTATGCAGATCATAGCCGAGCTAGAGCAAAATCCGCGTGGTCCATATGCTGGCATAGTAGGTTATGTCGGTTTCGATGGTTCCATGGATACATGCATAGCACTACGAACACTCTATGTCCAAGATCAATGGGTGACTGCCCAAGCCGGTGCTGGTATAGTTGCAGACTCTAATCCAGACAATGAATACAAAGAAACATTAGACAAAGTTAAAGCCATTTCACTTGCAGTGGAACAAGCGGAGGATAAAGACCGCACATGATAGTTGTCATCGATAATTATGATAGTTTCACATATAACTTAGTACAGTACCTAGGTGAAATGGGTGCAGAGTTACAGGTTTATCGTAACGACAGCATCACTGTAAAGAAATTGGACAAATTGGCGCCTACACACCTACTTATTTCACCTGGCCCTGGAGATCCCAGTGATAGTGGGGTCTCTACAAACGCTATTATAGAACTGGGTAAAACAATACCAACTCTAGGAGTTTGTTTGGGTCACCAAGCAATTGGAGTAGCTTTTGATGGAACAATTGAGCGAGCACCCTCGTTGATGCATGGTAAAACCTCAGTTGTACACCATAGTGGTACTGACCTTTTTCTAAATTTGCCTAATCCATTTAATGCCACAAGATATCATTCACTGATAGTTAGCGAGCCATTACCTGATTGTCTTGAGGATCAAGCACGAACAAGTGACGGCGTGTTAATGGGAATGAGACACCGCGAATATCCAATCTACGGAGTACAATTCCATCCAGAAAGCATACTAACCGAAGGTGGGAAAATACTATTACATAATTTCCTCTCGTTAAGCTCATAAAAAGAGATGTCTACAGGAGACGACCATGATTGTTAGCGCATTACCAAAACTAATCAACCGTAAAAACCTATCTCAATCGGAAGCAGAAAGTGTTATGAACCAGATTATGTCAGGCGATGCAACACCGGCACAAATTGGGGCCTATCTCATAGCACTCCGCATGAAAGGTGAAACAGTTGATGAAATCACAGGTAGTGCCCGAGCTATGCGCACCCATTCATTAAAAGTAACTCTTCCTGAAAACAATGAGGACATTCTTGATATTGTTGGTACCGGAGGAGACGGATCGAATAGCTTTAACATTTCTACTGCAGCAGCATTTGTAATAGCCGCTACAGGACGTAAGGTAGCAAAACATGGTAACCGAGCAGCTAGCAGCAAATGTGGGAGTGCTGATGTGCTTGAAGCAGCTGGTGTAGCCATTGAGTTAGGACCCGAGCAAGTAGCAAAATGTATTGAGAAGGTTGGTATAGGATTCATGTTTGCACCGATATACCATCCAGCCATGAAGCATGCTATAGTGCCCCGTCGAGAACTGAAACAACGTACTATATTCAATATACTAGGACCTCTCACCAACCCTGCGGGGGCCACCCGTCAGTTAACTGGAGTATATGATGCTGAATTGACAGAACCTATAGCACACGTTCTCGGGGAATTAGGATGTAAATCAGCGATGGTAATACATAGTCATGACGGCCTAGATGAATTAACTACTATTGGTCCAAATCGCATAAGTCACCTGAAAAAAGATGGGACCGTACATACATTTGAGTTGGAAGCAAAGGATTTGGGCATACACAGCAAACAACCAGAATCTATAACCGGTGGCTCTATAGATAAAAATCTAGAAATGCTTCGAAACATCCTAGAAGGAAAAACTGAAGGATCACAAACAGATACAGTACTGCTAAATGCAGCTGCTGCAATGGCAACAGAAGATGGGGACATAGCAACAAAACTTACTGAAGCGCGTACTACACTTAGTAGCGGAGCAGCACTAAGAACTCTAAACAACCTAGTACAAGTTAGCCAAGAACTGGCATCAAAAAAGTGACTATTCTGACAGATATTCTTGCACGTAAGCAAGAGGAGGTAGAACAAGAACGTAAATCCACACCTTTGCAAGAACTGGAGACATTAGCAAAAGATATGTCTCCATCTCCTGACTTTATTGCTGCTATAACCGACAAAACAAAACAGGCTCCGAGACTTATTGCTGAAATAAAACAACGCTCACCTAGCAAAGGGTTACTTTGTGAAGACTTTGATCCAATTACACTAGCAAAAACCTATGCTACTAATGGAGCATCCGCAATTTCAGTCTTAACTGATAAATATTTCTTTGGAGGCTCTATAAATCATCTTGAATCAATATCGAAATTGGATGCGGGCTTGCCATTGCTTCGAAAAGATTTCATATTCGATCGATACCAACTTCTACAAGCTCGTATTGCAGGAGCAAGTGCAGCATTGTTAATAGTTGCAATGCTAGACGCCACAGTTCTAAGTGAATTAATCGCTGCAGCAGCAGAACTAGGACTAAGTGCATTAGTAGAAGTCCATAACTTAAGTGAATTAGAAATTGCATTGTCCACTGACACAAAAATTATAGGAATTAACAACCGCAATCTGCACACATTTGAGACATCACTCGATGTGACAACTGCACTCCGCTCCCGTATACCTCCTGAAATATGCATAATAGCTGAGAGTGGAATACATACCATTGCTGATGTAAACCGACTAACAGAATTACAAATTGATGCCATGCTTATAGGAGAAGGACTTGTTACAGCTCCAGATATTGGTTCCAAAGTTCGTGAGCTCACACAAGGTTAGGTCACATCAATAGAACTATGAAAATAAAGATATGTGGACTTACTAAAATAGAGGATGCTATTTTAGCAGTTTCGCTCGGTGCTACACACATAGGACTAAATTTTTTTCCTGCCAGTCCACGCTATGTAGACAAACAAACAGCATTCTCTATAACAAACACTCTCAGTAAACTTGAAAATCCGCCCATTGTCGTAGGAGTATTCGTGAATGAATCAGAACTTAAAATTCGTCAAGCTATCAAAGAAGTTGGTCTCCAACTAGCACAATTGCATGGCGACGAGTCACCTGATCTTATTGATCAACTAGGACCAGTTGCATTCAAAGCATATCGACTCGGCAAGACCACATTGCCAAACAACCTTCCAAGTTTATGTCTTGTAGATGCATATGTGAAGGGCCAGTATGGTGGAGCTGGGCAAACTGCTGACTGGACGAAAGCAGCCTCAATTGCTAGAGACACTCATATTTTCTTGGCAGGAGGATTAACACCAGAAAATGTCATACCAGCTATCAGACAAGTACAACCATGGGGTGTCGATGTAGCTTCAGGCATAGAAATAGAACCAGGCATTAAAGATCCACAGCTTATGCGGAAATTCATATCAAATGCACTCTCCATTAATAAAAACAGTAATTAGTGTGATGGAACCTGTATAATGAGAATAATATAATATGGAAACAAAATCTACACTACCTAAAAAGTTTGGTCAATACGGTGGGCAGTTTGTGCCAGAAGTACTTATGCCCGCTCTTGAAGACCTAGAAAAAGCCTATATCAGTGCCCAACAAGATCGGGCTTTCCAAGAAGAATTACATAATTTACTTGATTCGTATGTTGGTCGTCCAACACCACTCACTTTTGCCCAACGCCTTAGTACACACTGTGGAGGCGCAAAAATATATCTAAAGCGTGAGGATTTAGCTCATTCTGGTGCTCATAAAATCAATAATGCGCTTGGGCAAGCATTGTTGGCAAAACGCATGGGTAAATCTAGGATTATCGCAGAAACAGGAGCAGGACAGCATGGTGTCGCAACAGCAACTGCATGTGCATTATTAGGATTGAAATGTGTAGTATATATGGGTACTGTAGATATGAATCGGCAAGCTCCGAACGTAGCCCGTATGAAATTGCTTGGCACAGAAGTTAGAGCTGTAGCTGGAGGGTCTCAGACCTTAAAAGATGCAATTAATGAAGCTATACGAGACTGGGTAACCAATGTGGATGACACATATTATCTGCTAGGTTCAGCACTAGGACCACACCCATATCCCACCATGGTGCGAGATTTTCAGTCAGTCATCGGCCAAGAAACACGAAGTCAAATTTTAGATGCGGAAAATATGCTACCAGATGTAATTATTGCATGCGTCGGTGGAGGATCAAATGCGATTGGTATTTTTTATGAATTTATTAATGAAAAAAACGTATCACTTATCGGTGTAGAAGCGGGAGGTCTAGATATTTCAGGAGGAAAACATGCAGCTCGGTTTGCAGACTCATCAATTGGAAGACCAGGTGTATTACATGGATGCTACACTTATGTACTACAAAATGAAGATGGTCAAATAGCACTTACACACAGTGTGAGCGCAGGTTTGGACTATGCAGCAATTGGTCCCGAACACACTTATTTGCGCGAAAAGAAAAGAGCAACATACACTCACGCTTCTGATGCAGAAGCACTCCATGCTTTTCAATTATTATGTGAGTTGGAGGGAATAATACCTGCGCTAGAATCATCACATGCAATAGCAGAAGCAATCAAGCTAGCTCCTAGCATGAGCCCAGAAACGACTATAGTAGTCAATTTGTCAGGTCGTGGAGACAAAGATTTAGACACTGTATTAGATGAAATAGATTTAAAAGAATAATGACCATACCAATAGAAGAAGTTACAAAAGCTTTCAATAATGAGCATACAGCCTTTATGCCTTACTTTACTTTAGGGTATCCTGACTATGAGACTTCGCTTGACATAATACAATCCTGTGCTGAAGCTGGTGCAGATTTAATGGAATTAGGCATGCCTTTCTCAGACCCACTAGCTGATGGTCCGACCATACAAAATAGCACCCAAGTTGCTCTCAATAATGGCGTTGATATAGAGCAATGTCTACAAGCTGTTAGTGACCTGCGCAAACGTGGGATTACTATACCACTTATGTTGATGGGTTATTACAACCCTATCCTCAACTATGGTGAGCAACGATTTGTAGAGAAAGCCGAAGCATCTGGAGCAAATGGCTTCATAATTCCTGATTTACCACCTGAGGAAGGTGCTTCATTTGAATACCATTGTATAAATAACAAATTAGCGCTCTCCTATCTACTAGCACCAACCAGTACAGAAGAACGAATAAAATTAGTGTCAGAAAAAGCAAGTGGGTTTGTATATTTAGTTTCGTTAACAGGGGTTACTGGTGCTCGAATCGCCCTACCAAATTATTTACAAGACTTTGTTGATCTAGTACGTCGGCATGTGACAAACCCATTAGCTATTGGTTTCGGAATCAGCACTCCTGACCAAGCACAAGAAGTGGGTAAATTAGTAGAAGGGGTAATTGTAGGCAGCAAACTGATAAACATCGCAGGTGATTCTGCTAATCCTGCTGAAGCATGTGGTCAATTTGTTGCTGATATGGTTTTAGCACTTAAGCAAGATAGTTGATGTCTATTAATCTAATATTGTCATATATTTCGACAAAGAACCAATCCTCAAAAATATTAGTTTCCGGCCAAATCCGCGTCAATCTCTGTAGTCAATTCCCGAAACACATCAGTTCCAATTATGCCATCATGACGCAAGGTGCGTAGAGTTGCTCGTTTAACTTGCATAATCTCCTTGCGCGCAATTTCTAATTCATCATCACGAATATCAGGCAATACAGTAAGAGCCTCCTCAACTTCTCCAGAAAACTGAGAAATCTCTGCTTGTACCTCCGGTAGTACCACATCATAGTTTTCTTTAGTCAGTAAACCTTGCTTATACTGAGATTGCAGAAACTGATTAGCTGCTTTAGCCGCAGCTAATTTAGCACGTCTTCTTTCATACTCCATAAGATTTGTTCCACTACTCAACAGACCCAATCTCCTAAGTAATGCAGGAAGAGTTGTAGCTTGTACTCCAAGTGTAAAAAGCACCACACCAAATGTCATAACTAACACCTCATCATGTCCAACCAGACTCGACGGTAAGGTCAATGCCAATGCTAAAGCAATGCCTCCACGCAATCCACCCCAAACTAGTACAGCCTGCCAAGAAAATGGAGTCCGGTTGGCAGCAAATCTGTTAACTAGTGGGCTAAAACCAAACACTGTGATCATACGAGCAAGCAAAGTGACGAGGATCGCAGCTCCAATCAGTAAAACACTATCAGACAACCTGTCCAAATCAACTTGCAAACCTATCAATAGAAATACAAATGTGTTTGCTAGAAAAGCTACAAATTCCCATATGTGTATTAAGACATTTCGAGTAGTATGACTCATTCCATAACGTCGCCCACTATTGCCAATTAACAAACCCGAAGCTAATACAGCTAATACTCCACTGGCATGAACCTGCTCCGCTAACAAATAGGAACCATACGCTAGCACAGCACTCAGTACAGTTTCCACAAGATAATCATCAATTTGCCTGATCAAGTGATAAGCAACATAACCTAGAGCAAATCCTACAAACAACCCTACTCCTGATACACGCGCAAACTCTATAGCCCCATCAGAAAAACTGAAGCTTACAGGATCTAAAGCAAACTCTAATAACAAGGTGAAAACCACTATTGCAGTTGCATCATTAAGAAGACTCTCTCCTTCCGTAAGCAAACCAAGACGCTTTGGTAATCCTAATTCTCTGAAAATAGCAGTTACTGCAACAGGATCTGTAGCGGCAATAAGTGCACCAAACACTAGCATGGTAGGAAATGGCAAACCAGTTATTGTGGCAAGCAACCATCCCACAAGTAATGTTGTTACCAAGACACCTGGAATTGCAAATACAAGCATAGATGACAGATTGTCCCTAAATTCAGAAAACTCGATATGTAAGGCTGCTTCAAATATCAAAGGTGGTAACAATATCAGTAGGATTAATTCTCTTGCTAATGCTGGAGTTAACTCTGGTTTATGAGGCATCAACATTGTAATCAAAACTCCAACAATAACCAGACCTACCGTATAAGGAAATCGCACAAGTTTTGTGAACCATGAAACTAACGCAGCAATCAATAACAATGCAGCAATAATTAATTCGGTGGTTATCAATTCAGTTTGCATATGGATAATATTGTAAAGCCTGATTCATCGTACATCAATGTTTTATTATATCGGTCGCATCTATTATGAAAGTACTGTTTCCCTCAGCATAGAAGCAACCATCGTACTACGTCGTTTCACAATCAATACCGGACAATGAGCTTTATCTGCAATTTGCTCAGACACATTACCTACAAGGATATTACGGAACAAACGCTCTCTTGTAGCCCCCATCACAATCATATCGCAATCCACAGCGGCTTCCAAAATACCTGCTGATGGGCTATCGGACAATATGATACGTTTTTCAATAGATTCATACCTACGGCCTTCCGTAGCCCTTCGAAAAGCGTTTTGAGCACGAGCCTCGGCATCCTTAGGATTGGTTCTGGACAAAGAGACATGTAATAAGACAATTTTCGTAGACTCTGGTGTGTTTCGAGCCAATGCAATAGCTAAACTAACAGCCAATCTACCATTTGGTCCACCTGCTACTGGAACCAAAATAGATTGTAATTCATCGTAAGGACGATGCCGCAAAATCGCAATATCAGTTGGAGGATTAGAAGCAATACGATCAATTACAGAACCAAACATCTGGTCACGAGAACCAGTAAATCCCGGCCATCCAAATAGTGCTACATCGCTCTTGTTCTCATGCACAGTTTTCAGGATTGCATCAGATATAGACCGTCCTAGTCTTATCATAGAATGAACAGGTACATCTAGTACTCTGGCCTGCTCAATTACTTTATCAATATAGGGTCGGCGCTCACGCAAAAACAGCCGACCATCATTCAACTGAAGTTGTCTAGGAACTTTAACAACATGTAACGCCAGCACTTCTCCGTCATGTTCTTTAGCCAATATACTACCCAATCTACCTAGTATCTGTGCTTGATGCAAATCAGACACTGGGAGAAGTACAGAATAATCTACTGAAGTTAGCGCTTCCTCATGCAGAACATCATTAGGTCGCTCCTCCTCCTCTTTCTTACTAAAGTATCCCCAATACAACAGTAGTCCAACACCTATCCAAGCAACACTTAACAATCCTACTTGACCTAACTTAAATGCTAGAAATACTGCCATGGCCAAATTACTAATAATACCAATCACAGCTGGCCAGGGAAACAAGGGTACTTTAAATCCTCGCTCCAAATTTGGACGACGACGTCGTAAAGTCATAACTGCAATATTCACTTGAGTAAACAATAGTAAAAACATTACGTTAGCAGCAGCAGCTATCTGATCTATAGGCAAAGTAAATCCCATTACTACAACTAGTATGGAAGATAAAAATATTGCCCAATATGGTGTGTGCATACGAGGATGAATAAATGCAAAAGCTGATGGTAAATTCCGCTCTCTACCCATAGCAAAAGATACTCTTGAAGATGAATAAATGGTCGCATTTAAGGCAGACATTGTTGACGCAAGACCACTAATCAAAATAAGCATTCCTCCCATTGGTATAAATTGCTCTGCAGCGCGCACTATAGCCACCTCTTTGGCCTGTGCTAGATATTGCCAGACTGCAGAACCAGAAGGTGGGGTTACCGCTCCAATTACTACAAAACCTATCAAAATATAGATGATAACCACGGCACCTATTGAATAAAAGATAGCACGCGGTATATTGTGTGCCGGATTTTTTACCTCTTCGCCACTTTGAGCAATAATTTCATAACCTTCGAACGCAATAAATGTCATGCCCATCGCTACAAACACACCACCAATCCCATTGGGAAGCATGCCTGCTGAAAAATTGTCAGACCAACTAGGATTATTAAGCATTGCATACAATCCAAAACCAATAAAAACTGATAGGATTACTACTTTAGCAATTGTAACTATACTACCGGCTAATCCAGCTTCGCTTGCGCCACGCGAGTTAATATAGGCAAAGAGACCAACAACTATAATCATAAACACTAAAGATAGTTGATGTTCAGACAAAGGAAGTGGTACACCTGTTATTATCCACAGTTCAGTTGCCAATCTACCAAAACCCAAGCCATATAAAGCACATGCAACAATGTAAGCAAACCAATTCATCCAACCTGCCAAGAATCCTTGAGTGCCGCCTAAACCCTCCTTTACCCACAGGAATCCTCCACCAGCTGCTGGAATTGATGAACCTAACTCAGCATATGACAAAGCTGTAAATGTTGTGACAATACCATTTAAGAGAAATGCTATTGGCAATGAAGGGCCTGCGTACCCAGCCGCTATTCCGATTAATACAAAAATCCCGGCACCAATCATGGCTCCAATACCAATCATGGTAATGTCCATAAGACCAAGGGTACGACTCAGAGTTATCTCTCGAGAATTAGAATTTGAGTTATCCATACAATCATCTCCCATTCCACATAAAACTTCTAAACTAGCTAATCCAATATGGCAAAGCGATTAATACTAGCACAATAGCAACAAACAAGCTCATCAATATAAGAATATTTTCACAACAACTTTACGCCATGTTTATGGATCAAAATGCTTTTAACACCATCGATCTCATCTTTACGAGTGCTCTCAGACCACCCTAATTCATCTCCTACTACATGCGACAGTTCGTTAATTAATCCAAGACTGATTTCACCCAACATTGCTATAAGTGTACGCCTCAATATTAAGTCTTCCAAATGCACAACATATTCGCATCTTGTCAGAAAAACTATTTCTCCACGAGAATAACCTGAATGATTCTCCAAACAATAATCATTTCCCGCGTATTCGCCATGAATGAAGCTTGCCACTTGCAGTACTCTGGATCCATAACGATCGAATAAATTCTTCACTCTACTTGATTCGAAACCAGTCTCCAGAGTTATGTTATCTAATAACAACTGCTCATCTTCCGCATGTTTTGGGTAGTTTTTACCACCGCCAATTGCCAAATCAGATGTGCTGTACTGACGAGTCCTACCTAATGCATGCAAAGTCTGATCAGTTACCTTTTCCGCCAAAGATCGAAATGTGGTCCATTTACCTCCTACCAGTGTGTAAATCGGATATTCAACACCATCTCCAGGTGTTAGTAAGGATACTCTGTGGTCCCGACTAACGCTGCCACGATCGGTCGATTGACTAGACATGAGCGGTCTTACACCACTGAACGAGAAGATGATCTGATCCTTGCTGACATTTGCTTGTGGAAACATTTTCATAATCATCGCTATGAAGTAATCCACTTCTTCTGGTGTACAGCATACTTGATCAGGATCATCGCACACTAACTCCGTAGTACCTACCAACACCTTATTTGCAATAGGACATATCAGAACTATGCGCCCATCGTCATTCTCAAAAAAGATTTCATGGTCGCCTATTGCATTTAGTATTTGCTGATTATCAATTACGATATGAGAACCTTTACTACCACCAACAAATGAAGTATGCCTCTTGAGAGATTTGTTCACTTGATCTATCCATGGACCAGCTGCATTAACAACCAATTTTGGCTTTACTGTATATGTCTCACCGGTCAACTCATCCCGCAATCTAACTATATCGTCAAATGCTCCAACAGCTGATACATAGTTAACAGCTCTAGCATGATCACCCATTTCTAATGCATCACAAATCAATTCTATACAGACCCTTTCAGGAGCCAATATAGAAGCATCATAATAGGTAGCAGTACAAATCATACTAGGGTTAAGTAAAGGAAATCGCGCCAAGGAATCTGATTTTGACATAAAACTATGTCGGGGTACAGTTAAGTTAGAGCTAACAAGTAAGTCATAAATTGATAAGCCGATCTTGATCAATATAGCACCACGCTCAACTGTTTTGTTTATCAAACCCAGAAACTTTAATAGTGCATTTAGCAAGCCGGAGTGCCATTTAAATATTGGGATTGTTGTAGGCAAAGGATGCACATAATGAGGGGCATTTGCAATTAACAAATTACGCTCATGGATGGCCTCTCGAACCAAACTAAAATCACCGTTTTCCAAATAACGTAGCCCGCCATGAGCCATATGTGAAGTTGCTGCACTTGTGCCTGATGAAAAATCTGATTTGTCAACTAACAACACATCTACACCCTGTAAAACCAAATCACGAAAAACACCAGCACCATTTATTCCGCCACCAATAATAAGAATAGAAACCGAAGAATCGCTTCGAAGCGATTCTAAAATAGTACGCCTAGAACTCAATCTATTATTCGAAATAATTAATCTGTCCTTTAAAGCAATTGTCGGAATTACTGTAACGCTATTCAGCGTTCGATTTCAGTCGCAACAAGATTGTCCCAATTCACTCTTAACTCTTCAGATTCAACTGATTGTGCATAAATTCCAAATTCGCCAGAAACAACTTTCCCTAGATCTTTTGAGGCTTGTGTATAAACCTCGACACCATCAACATACAAGGTAAAGCTATCGCTCTTCACGAGAATCCCAAGACGATAAGTACCGGGTCCCGGTGGTACGACATCCGAAACTGCTATACGCAAGAAATCGGTAAAACCATCGGCCCTCCTGATCAATCTATAATTCCCTACGCATGTTATAGTAGCCGCAAAAAACTCATCTATATCTAGGCTTGCTTTAAAAACCAATCCGTAAAAATCATTTCCTGTACAATCGTCCACTATAACATCACCTTCATAGTAATAATCACGTCCCACCATATCTAATTGCGGTGATGCTGAAGAATAAAATCGCTTGCCACGACTCTTTGTGATGAGCCTGAAAACACCATCCTCTATTGCTGAATAAAAATTCTTCGAATCTTCCGTTCCCCAATCTGCAAACCTTAGTGGTTCAAATTCCTCCTTCCAAAGCACGGATTTCGGAACAACATTCGGACCAATCTTGCGTACACTTTCTGGAATTGGAATAGTCTTTGTAGGGGTGGGTAGTTGAGTTGCAGTAGCGCTCGGAATTGGGGTTGCTGTAGGGATTGTTACAACTGTAGCAGTTGAGATAACTGATGCTATTTCAGAGACAGTCTGTGTACTTTCAGAAGTCGCCTTAATCACAGGTGATGGCTCGACAACCACTGCAGTTAACGTTGGTTGAATTTGCGCCACCTGACTTGATACCACTGTTTTTCCTGGTATTGTAGATACACCGACAACTTGTAATTTGTCTTCTTGTGTATTGACTACAACCACTTGCTCATCCACTTGTTGATCAATTACAAATGACAATAGCTGCATCGGATTTAGATTTACCGCACCTAGTAAATTTCCCAACAAGCCATAGGTCTGAAACAGACCTAGAATGATGCCAGCAATTACCATTGCAGCAAGTAATTTCCATCGCCTTTTACGTCTATAAGGTCTGATAGCGATATTAACTGGTTGCCAATTGGACCGTAATTCCCTGTTTACTATTTTGACAGAATCCAAAGATACTGTTTCTGATGTTTCCGATTCAGCACTCATTGGACTACCATCTACAATTGGTGGCCCAATGAGTTCCTGTACTGTATTAACCTCCACAGGATCAGTCTCCTTTGATGTAACATCCAACTCATCAGAAACATTAATTAGCGAACCGCTGCTTTCCTCAAAAGACGGCATAGTGGGAATATGATCAAATTGAGTGGTAGATGAACTATATTGAGTTTCCAGACTAGACTTTGATGGTGACGGATTCTTAGTATCTGATAAACTACTATCAATTGGGACACGCAAATATTTTCGTAATCCTGCATACAACTTGTGTCCTATGCCGGCAACATTCTGCAAATCTGGTAAACGACCGTATGGCCTGCCCGCCACAATAGTCTCTGCCAACGCCAGTCCAATTCCTGGTACACCTTGTAATTCCTCTATCGAAGCCTTGTTTACATCTAACTTGCCTGACATCACCGAAGATGATGAAGAAGCATTATCACTTGTGTTCGATTCGTTCTCGACACTATCTGCAGAAACGCGCAAATAACCTTTGAGAATAATGTAAAGCTTTTCACCTACACCAGAGACCAACTTGAGATCCGAAAGACGCGCATATGGACGAGCAGCAATTATTTCACTAGCAAGAGCCGGACCTACTTGAGGCACCTGGGTTAGAGTACTCAATGAAGCACTGTTTATATCAATCTTGCGAGATCTAGGAGTCATCAGAATATATTTAGCCGATCCGAGATTTTACCAAGGCCAATTAAAGCTAACAATTTCATTTTTTCCTAACACAAACAACCCAACAATTATTACGATAGCTACTATCCAACCCGACAACAACAATGGGATTCTTCTACGTATCTCCTGGTCTACTGCAGCTTCATAAGCTACAAGTGACATTACCGGATTAGCAACTTGTGGCAAGGCTGTATTTGATTCAAAACTAGGATTTTCAAAGTCTCCTTCAGCAAACCATGTATCTTCCTCAACAAATTCAGCCTGCATATCATGGACAACTGTAGATGACACTACACATAAATTATCTAGCTTTTCGAATAGACTTGCACCAACCCCTTTTACGTCCCGCAAATCATCAATATAATCGAATGGTCGATTGGAGACTATACTCTCGGCAATTTTAGGGCCTACTCCACGTAGCTGCAATAACAATTCTTTGTCACAATTATTTATATCCAGTGCACTTGTATCAGACCAATCAGATTCTGTGAGATTATTGTTAACTGCAATAATTACCACAGAGCGCTGTCGCAACACATGCATTACATTAGTACTAACTCCTTTTACCAGTGCTACATCCTCCAAACTATCATATGGTCGGTCCTCTACAATACGACGTGCCAGTACAGCTCCTATCCCTGGAATCGATTGCAGATCTGCCACACTACACATATTTATATTGATGGGTTGGGGAGGGACAACTGTTGCAACGTCAGCAAGTTTCAGTAATGTCTTTTTTCCGAAACCAGGCAGCATACGCAGTTCAGAGTAGTCCCAAAATGGTCTTGCATCAATTAGGACCTCCGCCTTACGTGTATCTAATACCGTTTCCTGTAAAATAACTGACAGATCGGCTGAATTTAGGTCTATCCGGCGACCACCCATGGCAACTAATTTTAGCATAGGGCAAAACTTGACAGGTCTAATCCACACAAATTAATATATCCCAATATGAACAATTTAGTTAACAACATTGTTTCTAAACCTTCAATTATGAACTGATATAATAAGATATGGGTCACATGTTTGCTGATGATGAATACAATATAACCACGATTCGCGCCAGGTTCCCGTCTCTTGCCATAAAGGACGATAATATAAACCGAATATATCTGGACAATCCAGGTGGTACACAAATATGTAAAGCTAGTCTAGACAAAATACAAGATTATCTAATTAACAACAATGCTAATCGTGGAGGATCTTTCCGTACCTCTATAGACACCGAATCGGTTTTACTTGACACTCGACGCGCGATGTCTGAGTTCCTCAATGCAGATAGTGACCGTGAAATTGTCTTTGGTCAGAATATGACCAGTCTTACTTTTGCAATTGCGCGATCATTAGCAAAATGGATAAAACCCGAGCATGAGATTATAGTTACACGCCTAGATCACGACGGAAACATTTCGCCATGGTTGCAACTCTCAAACGAAACTGGTGCGAAGATACGCTGGATAGACTTTAATCCAAGAGACTGCACTCTTAATTTGGAGGATTTTAAAAAAACAATCACCAATAAAACCAAATTAGTAGCGGTTGGTTATGCATCTAATTCAGTAGGTACAATAAACCCGATCAAGAAAATCACTTCTTTAGCACACTCTGTAGGCGCACTCGTGTTTGTTGATGCAGTACAATATGCACCCCATGCTCCTATAGATGTTAAAGATCTTGGTGCTGATTTTCTGGTGTGTAGTCCATACAAATTCTTCGGACCTCATCAAGGCGTGCTCTGGGGTAAATATGAATTGCTTGACAAACTGCCACCATACAAAGTACGCCCAGCTGAAAACAATCCCCCTCACAAATTTGAAAGTGGAACTCAAAGCCATGAAGGTCAGGCAGGAACATTGGGAGCACTCGAACATATCGAATGGATAGGCAAACAATTTGGTCGTAAATATGCCAGTAAATTTCCTAATATTTCTAATCGTAGTCTACATATGCATTGTGGTATGGCTGCTATTCAAGAGTATGAACAAAAACTCAGCGTACACTTAATTGAAGGACTGCAAAAAATATCGGGGGTGAGCATTCATGGTATTACTGACATACAACGAATTGACGAACGTGTTCCAACAGTATCTTTCACTGTACAAGGACATCATCCTAAGCAAATTGCCCAAATCATGGGCGAGAATAATATCTTCGTTTGGGATGGACACTATTATGCTATTGAAATAATAAACCAATTAGGTCTAGAAAAAACCGGGGGCATGATCAGAGTTGGAGCAGCACACTACAATACTATCGACGAATTAGATCAACTCTTAGCAGTACTGACAGAAAGTACAGTAAAACATTAACAAATTTACAAACTTGTACCCCGGAAGGGACTCGAACCCCTAACCTAGGCTTTAGGAGAGCCTCGCTCTTCCATTTGAGCTACCGGGGTAAATTTGCCCTTAAAACTAATATGTAATCATAGTAAATATACAGCCACAACGGAGAAGGCGCTTTCAACACTAGATTTTAGAATCATTCTGGAAAAGACCAGAAACCTTACTACTTAGCCAAATAATGGGATCATAATATCTGTCAGCAACTCGCTCTTTTAGAGGTATGATGGCATTATCTGTGATAGTAATGTTTTCGGGACACACATCAGTGCAACATCGGGTAATATTACAATATCCAGACCCAAACTCATCACGTATATCAGGGATACGATCTTCAACATCTAGAGGATGCATATCTAAACCAGCAGCCCGAATCATAAATCTTGGGCCAACAAATACATCTTTACGATTATGATCACGCAAAACATGACACACATCTTGACATAGATAGCACTCTATACATTTACGAAACTCCTGCACACGATCGACATCTTCCTGACTCATTCGATATCTACCATCAGGATCAGTGGGTCCAGGCTTAAAGGGTTTGATTTTTAAATTTTGCTCGTAGTTCCATGAAACATCACACACTAAATCTTTAATAACGGGAAAGGTTTTGAGCGGCTGTACCGTAATAACATCTTCTTCAAGATATGTGTTCATACGCGTCATACAAGCCAATTGCGGTTTGCCATTAACTTCCATCCCACATGAACCACATTTTCCTGCCTTACAATTCCAACGCAAAGCCATATCACCTGCTTGCTGAGCTTGAATTCTATGTAAAACATCAAGCACAACCATGCCATCATCTACTTCAGTTTTGTAGTCAACAAATTCACCACTATCTGAGTCGCCTCGCCATATTCGAAAGGTATACTCAGACATGAACTCCTCCCTCCAAATCTTCTAGATTTGAATAAGCAATTTCAGCTAAATGGTCTGGAGGAGCATTCCTATCAACTTTCCTAGTGTCCATAGAGCCATCAGCATTCTGACATATCATTATATTAATATTGCCCCACTCTTCACGTTCTCCTTCAAAATCTAATCTCGTATGAGCTCCACGACTTTCCTCACGTATGAGTGCGGCCCTAGCTACTGCTTCAGCTACCACAAACATGGGACGCATTGATAAAGCTTGATTCCATCCTGGATTATATTGACTTGATCCAGCAGCATATATATTGGCTAACTTGGGCTTTAATTCCTGTAGTGACTCTATAGCTCGCTGCAAACCAGCAGCAGTACGGACTATATTCACATCATTCATAATGTTTTGTAACTCTTCGTGCAAAAGATAGGGGTTTTCTCCACCTTCTTGATTCAATGGCCCTACTGCTTCGCGCCTTGCTTCCTCAACATGTTCAGGGTCTATCTGCAATGGTCTCGATAGCTGACTAACATAATCCTTTGCTCCTTTTCCTGCAAGCCAACCAAAAACTAGTAAGTCACTAAGCGAATTACCACCAAGACGATTAGCACCATGCATGCCACCAGTACATTCTCCACAAGCAAATAGTCCTGGCACAGCAGTCATCTGAGTATCACCATCTACCGCTATACCTCCCATCATATAATGGAGCGTAGGTCCTACCTCCATTCTTTCATTAGTAATGTCAACCTCAGCTAGTTCCTTAAATTGATGATACATGCTCGGCAATTTACGTTTTATGTATTCACCATCTCTTCTGCTAGCAATATCCAAATAAGCCCCTCCATGAGCAGATCCACGACCCGCTTCAACCTCCTTCATAATAGACTTTGCTACAACGTCACGAGTCAACAACTCAGGGGGTCTACGAGCACTTGCATCTCCATCCAACCATCGCTGTGCTTCTTCGGGAGAATCAGCAGTTTCTTCTTTAAAACGGTCAGGAGTGTAATTAAACATAAACCTTTCATTGTTACTATTTAGAAGAATACCACCCTCGCCACGCACACCTTCAGTAACTAATATCCCACGTACACTTAGTGGCCAAATCATTCCAGTCGGGTGAAACTGAGCAAATTCCATATCAATCAATTCTGCACCAGCGCTGTAAGCCATTTCCATTCCGTCTCCAGTGTATTCCCAAGAGTTACTTGTAACACGCCAGATTTTTCCAGCGCCGCCAGTGGCCATAATTACTGCCTTGGTTCGAAACAACACAAAGCGACCTGTATCCCTCCAATACCCAAAAACCCCGCTTATTTTGCCCGAATCTTTCAAGAGTTTTAGTGCAGTACACTCCTGATGGACATGTATACCTTGGTGAATTCCATAATCCTGCAAAGTGCGGATAATCTCAAGGCCCGTACGGTCACCTGTATGAGCAAGTCTAGGGTAGCGATGGCCTCCAAAAGGACGTTGATTAATGTATCCATCGGACGTACGATCAAACACAGCACCCCATTCCTCAAGCTCTCTAATTCTATCCGCCGCATGCTGCGCATGTAGCTCAGCCATTCTCCACTGATTAAGAAACTTACCACCCCGCATCGTATCTCTAAAATGGACCTTCCAATTATCGCGCTCATCTGTATGACCCAACGAAGCTGCGGCACCACCCTCAGCCATAACTGTATGTGCCTTTCCCAGTAATGATTTACAAATCATCCCAGTATTTAGGCCTTGGGCAGAACATTCTATGGCAGCTCTAAGTCCTGCTCCACCAGCCCCTATAACAACCACATCATGATCAAATGTCTGAATTTCAGATATATCCATATTCATATTATGAAAAACCTCTACCAGGTGTTAATATCATTGATAATACCCATGGAACACATACGTACATAAAAATCACTGAATCCCACCCATATCATACTGAGCCATGCAAACAACATGTGCCGCTGATTTAGCCAGGTCACTTTCTTCCACAAGCTGAATCTAATGCGTGCACCAATCTTGCCAGAGAAAGAATTTTTTCTGCCGCCTACTAAGTGCCTACATGAGTGACATCCAAATGTATAAGTGGCTAATAGCAATGGATTCAAAAACAACACAAATGATCCAACTCCTATACCAATACGCCCATGAAAGACTTCTCCACCCTCCCACAACGATATAAATGCATCCCATGAAAGAATACCTATATATACAACAGCCAGATACCACGTGTAGCGATGAATGTTTTGAAAGATAAATAATCCTGTTTCACCTTTGTACTGCTTGGTCCCAGTCGGACCAGCCACTATATTACTTGGCATAGCTCCAACAGCACATCCTGGAGGACTCAAAAAATATGAGCGGTAGTAAAACTTACGATAGTAATAACATGTCAAACGAAAAGCAAGCGGGCCCGCTAATATCAACCAAGCTGGTGAAGTCGGGAAAAATGGAGGCCAAATTTGCCTAATCCAATCAGGCCAAATACCAAACCACGCATGCTCTAATGGAGCAGCTCCAACACGAGACAAATCAACAAACAAAACTGGCGAATAGAAAGGTGACAAATATGACCCATGCCAATAATGTTCCCCCTGAAATCCGGCCCAATTAGCATAAGCTACAAAACATAGAAATCCGAAACCAGTCCATAACGGCTCAATCCACCACTTGTCTGCACGCGTAGTCTCACCCAAACCTGATACGTGACCTCCATGATCCTGCACGATATCGGAACGCGGCACTGAAACAGTTTCAATGATCAAACGGTTGGCTTGATACAGACTAATTGCTAATGCAACCCCACCACCTATAGTAAATACTGCAATAACTACCACAGCTATAATGAAAATTTGTGTATTGTCCATTAGTAAATTATTGTAATAACCTTATAACAGCTAACTCATGTGAGAAATGACTGCGTCGCCAAATTCAGAACATTTAAGCAAAGTTGCACCTTCCATTAATCTATGAAAATCATAGGTCACAGTCCTGGATTTAATTGCACCACTCACACCCTTAATAATCAGGTCAGCAGCTTCTGTCCAACCCATGTAACGTAACATCATCTCTCCAGATAACGTCACTGAGCCTGGGTTGACTTTGTCCTGACCTGTATATTTCGGAGCAGTGCCATGTGTGGCCTCAAACACAGCTACACCTGTACTGTAATTGATATTTCCCCCAGGAGCAATACCTATGCCACCGACTTGCGCTGCCAATGCATCAGACAGATAATCACCATTTAAATTCATAGTAGCAATTACGTCAAACTCATCTGGACGTGTAAGGACCTGCTGCAATGTAATATCAGCAATAGTATCCTTAATTACGATCTTACCAGAAGCAATAGCTTCATCTTGTTCGGCATTAGCAGCAGCCTCACCATTATTGGATTTTGTATGCTCCCATTGGTTCCATGTATATGTCTCAGAGGAAAACTCACGTTCAGCAAGTTCATATCCCCAATTGCGGAAAGCACCTTCAGTGAACTTCATAATGTTGCCCTTGTGGACCATAGTGACACTTTTACGACCATTGTCTACAGCATATTTAATAGCAGCCCTCACTAACCTTTCTGTACCCTCAATTGAAATAGGCTTGATGCCAATGCCACTAGTTTTCGGAAATCGAATCTTGTCAGACATCTCTGGAAAAGACTCTTTTAACAAATTCTGAAAAATACTTACCTCTTCTGTACCTTCTTCAAATTCAATACCAGCATATATGTCTTCAGTATTCTCTCGAAATATAACCATATTCACACGCTGAGGATCCTTCACTGGAGAAGGCACACCACTAAACCAGCGTACTGGTCGTTGGCAAACATAAAGATCAAGTTGCTGCCGCAAAGCAACATTCAACGACCTTATACCACCACCCACGGGTGTTGTAAGAGGACCTTTAATCCCAACCAAAAACTCACGAAAAGCATGTACAGTGTCTTCAGGAAGCCACTCATCAAATTTATCAAATGCCTTCTGGCCCGCAAACACTTCCATCCACGATATCTTTCGTTGATCACCATAAGCAAATGACACAGCAGAATCCAGTATCCGGCGAGATGCTCTCCAGATGTCAGGCCCTATACCATCTCCTTCCACAAACGGCACAATAGGATTGCTAGGAACATGTAATGCTCCATCAACCATCTCAATTTTGCTTCCTTCGGGAACTTCAGTAGTCGAGTAATTCACTGAGATACTCCTGTATATTTTTTTGATTCTTCACTAATTTATTTTACTACCACATTCACTAATCAAGAATCTAACCGTCTAGCTCACGTTCTATTATTTCTCTGTAGACCTCAAATGGCATAGACCCCTCCACCTTTTCTCCATTTATAAAAACTGTTGGTGTTGCATTCACACCCATTTCAGAAGCAAGCTCTGCATCTTGCTGAACAACTGCACTAGATCTCCCTTCATCAAGACAGCCGCGAAACTCACGACCATCAAGATCTAAATCTTCTGCAAATGCAATCAGTCTACGCTCTGAGTATTGATCACGAACTCCAGTCTGATTAGCATATAGAATATCATGATAAGGCCAAAATGCACCTTGCTGATTCGCACATTCAGCTGCTTCAGCAGCAAATCTACCTACCGACTGGTCAAAGGTTGCATAATGATATTCATAACGAACAAGTCCAGATTCAACAAAATTACTCTCGATTTGTGAAGCAGCATCTCTAGCAAGTGTACGACAATGCGGACAAGGAAAATTTGAAAAACTTTGTACCAAGACCGGAGCTCCCATAGAACCCAAAGCTTTCCCGTCTGCATATGCAGGTGTCTCTTTATCCACAGACACTATCTCAACAGCATCTTGATTGCTCTGCCTAATGATAAGTATGGCGACGAGTACCACAGCAATAGTAATCACCATAACTGAAATGAAACGTTGCCTACGTTTTTTACCCTGCTGTTCAACACGAGTCTGTGCACGTTTACTCATACCAAAACCTCACAAGTGCTAAGCCGGCATTATAAACCATGAATCAATTTGGACAAGGGCGATTTTCATATTATTAAAAAAATTACCCATCAAGTTACCAGGAAATAATTTGATATATTGGTTCGGCAGTGTGATTAAGTGAATCAAATAGCCAAGGACCAGTTTCCAAATCGATTGTTCTTCCTTTAGGAATATTTGATTTCCAGTAATCAGTATTTTGCGGATGCACAAATAATACTCCACCACTGTTGGGTAATTTTGTAGATGAAGATAACAAATGGAATCCTGGTATCTCACCTGGCTGCCCTGGCACAAGAAATTCAGCATAACGATTTCTATCCCATACCTCGGACTCAACCCATACATTTACACTTGCAGCAACACCATTCGATTCAACTTGCAAATTATCCCCTGTCCAACCAATCGACAATCGTCGATTGATCTGCAACGCCAATGATGTCTCATCACCCTGATAAGCCCTAAACACATATGGCTCATTCAAAAAATCGTTAATGAAAAAATCGCGCACTGAAAAAATTATCGATATTCCGAGCAAACCTGATACAAGCACCAGACTTATAAACTTATCGGTCACACGTTTAAGCCAATTGTACATACCTCTCAAACCAAGTGCTGGAACCATAAAAAGTACAGGTAATACACCTACAGAACGCAAGAAATGTGGAGCACTCTTTGACATAAAAGTTGGTAACAAAAACACACATATCCAAGCGCACATTAGCATGCCTCGAGACCGGTAGTGCCCAGAAATACTTCTAACAAAGCCCCACAACAAAGGTATAGTCATAGCCAAGTCAAATATTGGACGACCCGGAATGTTATGTAGGGGGTTAGCATCCCCTCGTATGAAAAACATTCTCATCACTAAAACTGCCTGTATCCATATTGTCCTTAGTAGGTCACTAAATCCTTGTCCCTCATAAAACACTGATAGACTGCGCGGACGCGAAAATGACTGTGCCAGTAACTCGCTTCGATAAAGCAATATGGGCAGAGCAACTATCACAGTAATAGATATCATCAAAAGCATTCCTCTCCAGTTGGAAAAAATTTCATTGCGATACCACAGTACCATTCCAACCACAATTACAATAATGGCAGGTATCACAAACAAATTGACTGTATATGTATAATGAGAAACACCAAAGCAGAAACCTGCGATAATCCAAAGATACAAATCACGTCTGCCTGATGCATAGACAGCAAAATATAGTGCCATAGCAATCATCACAGCAAACACCACGGATCGCGTTCCATAACGTCCCAAATACATTGGCCAAACCGTGAAGGCACATAACAGGGCAGTTAACAATCCAATCTTACGATCAAATAGTTCCTTACCCAGTAGCCCAACAAATCCCACTAGTATCAAGCTACATATCACATATGGAATACGTAATGCTCCAGGTGTATTACCCAATATCGATAGTGAAATAGCTGTCAAATAGAAATGTAAAGGTTCCCTACTGTCATCTAGAGATAATAATGCCGGATGCTCTCCATTCAATACCTGAGACGATACCAAACCATTGAGAGCTTCATCATAATTCAGTCCTAATGGAGCATTACTAATTTGCCAAAATCTTAAGAAAGCAGCTAAAAGTATGATACCAGTAGATATAAATATACGTTGGAGCATAATACAACCATAACTATTACAAAGATACGTGACAATCCGCCAAGCAATTGTTAATCAGACATACTCATTACACTATCAATAAATCTGAGTATACGTTTCGCTCGCACAGACCAAGTGTGTTTACTAACTAATATAGTAGCATTATCTACTAATCGGGATGACAAATGTAAGTCGGATCGCAATCTCTGAATTGCTATCGCTAGTGAGCTAGGGCTATCGGGCTGCACAAGCAAAGCTGTCTCATCATGTTCAATGATCTCTCGCAAAGATGGTAGATTTGAAGCAATGATTGGTCTCTTAGCAGCCATATATTCGAACAATTTAATTGGCGATGTATAAAATCTAGATATGTCCGAATCTCCGCTATTAGGGATAACTAACACATCAGCAGCAGCCATATAGGTGGATATATCTTCATAAGGTACATATCCCGCCAAATGGATATTGGTAAGTTCCAATTGTTTAGCAAGCTGTTCTATACGTGGCAACTCCTCAGGCGTACCACCAACTAACCAAATCTGCTCATTGTCACTTAATTTTGAAGCTGCTTCAACCAAAGTATCTACACCCTTCCAATGATACATATGCCCTACATACATAACCACAAACATGTTTTCATCAATACTTAATTGATGACGAGCTGCAGATTTACTGAAAACTCCGAAATCTTGAAGATCAACTGCATCCGGCACAACTGATATTCTCTTTTCAGAAACACCTAACTCCAGATATCTGGTTGCAAGAATATTAGTCAGAACAACAATACCATCGAGCTTCTTAGATAACCACCTACTAAGTGCTAATCCTAATCTACTACTAGGATACTTGTGCGCTTCATAAATTACCGTGCTAGCATTTTCCTTTCTCAAAATAATTAATAGAGCTGCTGTCAAGCTATCACGCGTGTAATACACATCTGCTGTGCTAGTTAATAACAATGGAAGTAACGCAATATGATAAGTTATGGTCTGAATCGCAAATACAACTTTGTAAGCTAAAAATTTCCCAAATGGCAGGTTAGGTACGATACTGAAAAGATCAAGTGAATATACCAATCTTCGTTCGACATCACGAGGCAATTTGTAATACTTTTGCAGATCGACAATTGATTGTAACCAAGGTCTATTTACTCTTCTTGCGTGTACTAATCTTATAGTAACATCAGCAGCCAACGCAGCACAGGTTTTCATAATCTGTATGGCATGTGCCTTCTCACCTGGCAAACGAGAATTAGTAAGATAAATAAATTTCATCATTGACTTTCTATTATGATATGCAAACTATCGACCAAATCCTTGCCTACTGCAGCTGGGGTCAATCTGTCAATCACACGCAAACAACCTGATTCAGCCAATTCAGTCATCAACTTCTTATCTTGAGATAGCGAAACCAATGCCTCAGCAAGCGCACCAGCATCTGCTAATGGAACTAACCACAAATGTTCCATATGCTTAAAATTTTCACAAATGCTCATCGTGTTCCCAGTCACTACAGGTTTTTGCATAGCAAGACCTTCAAGTATTTTATTGGCCATTGCTTTCCTAGCCTGAGAAGTATCGCCAAAAACCCCGAGAACGATATCCGAGTTAGCAATGTGATGAGATAATTGTTCAAAAGGAACTTTCGATAAGAATTCTATGTTTTCAACACCTAATTTGTCAGCTAATTGCATAGCATGAGACTTCCCCTCACCATCACCAATGAGTCTAAAAATAAGGCCTTGATATTGGCTTAGGTTTGCAGCTGCTTTGATTATTGTCTCAACTCCATGATTAGGTATATAAGAACCGTGATACATGATGATAAATCTGTCTGTGTTACTTTCTGATTTTGGTTTCGGAAAAAATAAATTGTTGTTAACACCTAACGGGGTTACTTGTACCTTTTTTGAAGAAATCTTAAACTCATTGACCAAATACTCTTTGTAAGCAATCGTGCCTGTTAATACTTTTTTTGATAACATACAAGCAATCTTGTCTATAAAATATAGTTTCCTTGCCGCAAAACTGTTAATTGTATATCTGCCACGTTCTAGCACACTAGCTTCATATAGACCAATCACCATATCAAAAATCACTGGTCGACCTGTAATTTGACCTAGCAACCAAGCCAAGGGTACCACTGTCTGACAAAATTCTGCCACCACAATCAAATCACACTCACGCCAAACTTTTCTGTATTGTTTTATTAAAGGTAAGACTTTCTTGTATGTTGGCCAAGATTGAGGAACATTACAGTATGTTATTTGGCAATCATTTAACTCTAAAGCACAACGTATGAAATTGTTGCGAGTGTACGAGAGATCGAATGCACCAAAGTAGCATATCCTCATGATATTGATTTATGGCAGAGACATCTTGTACAACTCAATCCACTCGTTAGTCATATTATTACCTTCTGGAAGCACAACCTTCAATCTTTCTTGAGTGTCTGGATCATAGAAACCTGTAGTTAAGGTGTAATTGCCAGCCGATGGTGCTGCCAATTTCACTGACTCGTCTAATATTTCGCCAGGAGCCCACCAAGATGTCGGATACTCATTGTTTATCGGTGTGGCATCTATTTGAGCTACTAGTCTATCATCATGCCACATATGTACAAAGTATTTGTAATCATGTTCAACTTGACTATATGACTGCCAATACAAAGTCAAATCAACGTCTAGACCATTATGAACACTATCATATCCTAGCAAAGCCAGCTCGTCATTGAAATTTGCTGATTTTTGGTGTTGTATCTGCGGCATAGAAAAATTGCGTTCACTATCCATGATCTCAATTGGCAAACTATATATTGCTCTTGGTTTATCGCTTGCATTTTGAACCACGTCCATTGTCAACACATAATTGCCTGAAGGTATATCTGTATCTAAGCGTAAAAAATATTGATTGGTAAACACTAATCCAGTACTGAATGTGTTCTTGACCTGATCCAAAGTAATATCTGTTTCAGAGTCAAAAACTAGATTGCCTTCTAAAGAGAGGATATTCCAACGTAAACCAATATCTGCTAATGTGGGACGTACTACTTGCCATGTAGCACCAACATTAAGTGGTTGTCCTTGAACTATTTCCTTGTCTACCACGATATTTAATAAATCTATATAATCTGAACGTGCTAGGCTATCTGCAGTGGCCTTTATCTCAATAATTCCAGAGCTGCTTAAGCCGTTTTCACTCGTATCAAACCCTATATCATGATCCGAATCAGGATAAACCCCGAAACTCAGTATAAGAGGTACACCAATGGGCAAATTTTTGTCCACCACTAATGATATTGTATGAAGAACATATTCGCCCACCTTCTGATGTGCCTTTGGAAGACCCTGTAAATCTGCTTGAGCATATTTTGTGTTGTTTGAATCCAACAAATGTACAAAAACCTTATAGTTATGCTCCGACACAAAATCTATGCGCTCAATAAGATGAATGGTCCATATTTCTTCAGGCTTAGGAACGATGTCGTTGGAGTCCGTAACAAAACCCAGGAAAGTTCCTCCGTTGGATAGTGAAATCGGATGTAACGGCAACAAATCCGCACTAAAGCTCGCTGATGGAGACAATTCTGTAACACGAAAACCTCCCTCTCTAATCTCTCCTTCAGAGAAAACAAAGGGGCGTCCTTCATAATCTGCTTTGCCTAACAAAATCGCTCCATTTGCACTCAAAGGCATGGCGCGGTCTTCCCAAACCACTCTAGCATTCCTCAATTCTTGTAAGGCCTCCCATTGCATCTTATCGCTTGAAGCAATTATCAATAAATCGCGATTGGATTTCATCGCACGTTCTCCAGCCACATCCAAAGCAGCGATCTGATCATCCAGAGAAACGCGACCAAGACCAAGGTCGTATCTAATGTTGAAGAATGCATGAGTCACTACTAACAGGCCAAATATTAGAATGCCTATATATCTTATACATTGAATTGTCCGCATGCCTATACGAGAATAGTGTCTTTGTCCCCATCTTTTTCCTACACCCGGTAACACTTTACCTACAAATATACCCTGGACTATAAAAGCAAAACCGTAACTGGACCAAATAAAATGATCTTCATAACGCGCGGAGAGAATGAATAACATACACGGAGGCAATATATAACCGAGAGCAATCAATCCACCAGCAGCACTTTTTCGACGCATTAGTGCCATTCCTGTCAAAACAAGTACTCCCATCAAAGTGATTGTTGGTTGTATTGGTTGGGTCCAATCCAATTGCCAGTTGCCTAGTTGTTGATATATGCGAGTAGCCATATGATAATAGCCTCGATTGTCACTGCCAGCATTGGATTGCACGATACTTGTACCAGCAATAGCAAAGTTTGAGACATTATTTATATTATCAAGATACACACCTAGAATCCATGGCGTTGTCAAGGCAACAGCTAATACAGCACTAACTAATGTCTGCCGAATTACTTTAATCCGCTCTTCAGGATGATTCCGCCACACAACAACTAAAAACACTAAAGATATAGGAAACAGGAGAAACACGCCTGGGTGACACTGCCCACCTAATGTAAGCATAGGTAAATGAGAAATCCTTGCCCATTTATTTCTACCAAGGTATCCAAGTAGTCCGGTCCACATGTATGCGAGTGCAAAAGGTAACTGTAGTGTGGGATTCCATATTCCACGAGACATAAAAACTGCTTCTGGATGGACAGCAAACAATAGTGCTGAAATTATTCCTACCCGTCTATCAAAAAATCGATTCCCAATAGCATATATTAAGGATGTTGCAAGTATATGAAACACTCCAGTAACCATACGTGCTAATCTAGGATCAGCCTTTATGAGTAATGGCAGAGCATACAAATAGATTGATACAGGACCATGCCATCCACGGAAACTAAAGTAAGGCATCGGTGGGCCTAACAATCCAAACTCTCCATACTTAGCAATAGCTAAAGCTTTGATAGTATGCACAGCTTCATCAGTTGTAAAAGTTTCCACACCAACATCCATCCAACGCAAACCTGACGCTATTAGAAGCACAATTACTATTGGTAGGTAAGTAAATCTATAAATTTGATTAGTCATATGTATTTTATTGCAAACTTACCCTATCTTCCTCGAATTGCTTACCGTTAGGTAGATGCACGCGTAGACGCTTGCCATCTTCAGGATCATAAAACCCAAGCGTAATCACATAATCATCAGTCTGGATATTACTAATATCAAAAGTTAATTCGTCAACAACGAATTCTCCCGTTGCCCACCAAGAAGTTGGATATGCCCATTTTTGTGGCATCGAATCCACCTGAGCGACCACTTTATCCTGCTTACTTATATGAACAAAATATTTGTAGTCCTTAGTGATGTTTCCAGCAGCTTGCCAAACTAATGTAAGATTCAACGAGGATTGGTCACTATCCAACTCATATCCTATAAGTTTGATTTTGTCACTGAAAACAACTCCTACTACTTTACTAGGGTCCGGAAAATCATATATGCGCTCTCGTTCTATAATTTCAAAACTTTGTTCGTATTGATTAAAATATTCACGCTTGGATGTGTCTGTCACATCCAACTCCAAAGTGTATTTCCCTGGTTGTAAATCAGTAGGAACCCTCAACTCATGCATTGCTGCGTAAAATACTCCTTGAGGCCAAAACTCATTCAAATCTGCTGGAATGATGTTAATAATATCTTGAAACACCTTATTATCATCAGTATCATATATATTCCATTGCACTTTAGGATGAGACAATAAATCACTCGAGGAATACCAATTGGTTTTCACAATCACAGGTGGTCCCTGCTGAATTTGATTATCAATTTCAACTTCAAGCAATTCTAATCCATTAGGCCAAACAGATATGGCAGGACTCACTCCACGAATTTGAATATCACCAATATCACTAATGGCATTTTCATTTATTTCCAGCAACTTCACCTGACCACTATCATCATACATGCCAAAATGAAGATAAAGATTACCCTCAACTGGTAAATCGTTAGATAGCAACAGGTCAAACTGACTTGCATACATTGAAGTCTTGGTCTGCGTTTGTCCCCCCAGGCCACGTTGGTCAGATTGCGCATATTTGTTGCCATATTCATCCACAACATGTACAAACACCTTGAAATCTTCAGCAACCACACTGTTAGACTCCATTATCATAAATATGGTCCATGTTTCACCCGGCACAGGTTTGCTATCAGATAATGGTAGATAAAACCCGTTAACAGTAACTTGATTTTCAAAAACAAAAGGCGTCACAGATCTAACATCCACATCAAACTGGTCTTGAGAAGGAAGAAATGCTAATCGTGCTCTAGCAAAAGTAGTTTCTCCATCTATAAACAGTGTATTCCGACTATCATTATTACCGTCCCCTATCAGTACAGCTCCTTGCATAGGAATAGGTATCGGCTGGTCAGGTTCTACTAAAAATCCCTCCAACCCGTACTTCAACAAAGCATATTCCCGCAGAAAAGCCCATGGCAATCCCCTGTGTCCATCAGCTAGCAGTACCACTAGTTCCTTATCATTTTCATTAGACCTAGTTACTGCAACTTCCATTGCATTTACCAGCTCATCAAGCGAGACTGGCGGCGGAGGATAGTCTGACTTTAGATATTCCACCAAATGAGTAAATGATAAAACCAAAGCCAATATAGACCCCAACCATTTGAGATATGTGCTTCTTGACAAGCCTTTACCGAGAACCGTAGATTTACTATGACTAGAAAATCTATTGCGCTTACTAATCCCTCCTAACAATACGCCTTGGATCATAAATACAGCTGGCAGACTGGGCCACCAATAATCTACCACCCAATGAGCTTGAATCAACCAAGTTACAATGGGGACAAGCATAAAACACAAGATGATTGTCAATCCAGGCAGAATTCTCCGAGCACGTATCGATCTATAAAACATCCACACAATAGCAACAATTGTTATGATGGCCTGTAAAGGCTTTAGCCAATTGTCTGAAATTCTCTCCAGATGATAGATAGATTGCACAATATGCCCAATACCCCCAAACATTATTTGGTCTTGGATTTCTCCTGTCGAAGGCATATTTTGTACTCTATGTAATATATCTACATGTTCGGCAAACCCATAAATTCCAATAGACCATGGTACAAGCAACAATAAAAACACGCCTGCACCAATAAGAGTTTGCATGAATATCATGCGCCGCTTATCAGACTGAACAATCATAGACTGTATAAATATCATGACTGATAATGGTGCAAGCGCAAATGTATGAGGATGACATTGGCCCGCAAGACTTAGTAGAGGCAAATGCATAATTCTGGCCCATCCTTTGTTTTCATAATATCCAAGTAAACCAGACAAAAGGTATAACAAAACAAAAGGTGCTCCAATCTGCGCGTTATTTATCACTCGACTTGCAAAGACCATATGAGGATGCACTGCATATAGTAATGAAGCAATAATTGCTGCTCTCGTCCCAAAGTATCTGAGGGTGATCAAATACAAAATTGCCACTGCAAGTGTATTCATCAATCCCGTAAATATCTGTGCTCCAACAGGATCAGGACTTATAAGATATGGTATGGCATATAAATATACTGATAAAGGGGAGTGAACTAACCCTAATGAAGAAGGTGGTCCTAATAAATGGGTCTCACCATAACGCGCTATCTGGACAGCTTTGATACTAATGTAAGCATCGTCACCGCCAAAGAACTCGGCACCAGTTTGATATGTACGTAATAATCCAGCTAATACTACTATGATAATTAGTGGAACGTACTTTCTAAAATTCAATAGTTTTTCTGTCACCAATCCATCCACGCAACGGAGATCATAAGCACGAGCAAGACACCATATTGCTAGTCAGCTAATCTTTGTATAGTCTTGGCCAAAGTCCCGATAAATTTATCTTGACCATGAGACAGATTAACTAGCTCCCACATATCTTTTCCAATGATTTTTCTGTCATCTTGTGACATTCCAATCAATTTTAGAATACGTTTAGCTATCAAGTCTGAATTATCAGATTTTAGCAATTCCAAACCCGAAGTAACATTTGCCATCGAAGCAAATGACTCATTACGAACTAGGGTTGGCACCCCACATGCCATTCCTTCTAACACAGCCTTATCCATACCACCCGTTGAACAAAGATTAATGTGCGCGCTCGCACCTATATATTCGCCCATTATTTGCTCATATGGAATTGGTCCAACCAACTCTACAAGTTGACCCAATCCAGATTCATCTATTCGTTCTTGTAATATAGACCTATAATTTTCTGGTGCGTTACCTTCATCTCCACCAACGATACGAACCACAAAGTCCTCATTGCCATGACAGTTACGTAGAGATTGAATAGAGTCAATCAACAATTCGTAATTTTTAATTGGGGATAACCGACCTACAGATAATATCACTGATGGTCCTGTAGTAACATTAGAACTAGGTCTAAATTGATCAGTGTTTATACCATGTCCAATCACAGATGTCTTATTCGTCTTGATTTGAAAACTTTCTAGCGAAGCTGTCACAACACATTTAGACAACATAGTAGCAATCCGCAAACGCCAGCTCACGTGCCTGTGGGTATACCAAATAATAATGGGCCAAGAATATAACACAGCCAACGGAGCTATTCCTAGCACATATTCTGGACTAAATTGACAAAAAACAATTTCCACAGAATGGCGTATTTTCCATGCTATTTGCCAAAATTTGATATAACGACTAAGTCTAGTATTCCCCTTCCCGTCCACCAATGAGTGCACACGTACATTTTCTGGAAGATCTTCTCCACCGTATTCCAGACAAATTACTTCTATTGATGCAAATTCAGTCGACAGGCCTCTGATCCAACTCACAACATGTCCTACCAAACTATCAGCAGAATCTACCTTATAGGTGATGTAAAGCAGCCTCATTTAGACACCAACTGCTTATAATAGGACGCATACTTATTCACAACATGTACTTTTTCAAATTTCTGTACCGACTTTGGTGCTTCAATAGCCATAGTATCTCGCAAACCAGTATTATTACTCATTTGTAAAAGCCGATTCGCTAGCATATCAGCCGACCAGTCTATAAAAAATCCATTGACACCATCTTCGATTAATTCACTACTGAGTCCAACGCGGGTTGTAATTATCGGAGTACCACAAGCTAGTGCTTCGGCCACTACTCTCGGACCACCCTCACTATAAGAAGTACACACCAAACATCTGGAACTGCGGTAATAATTTGCAAGCTCATCCGAATTGGAAATCCATCTTATGAAGTCAACATTATCAGACAATCCAAGTGTCATAGTGCGTTTACGCAATTTGGAGACTAGAGGACCTTGACCTACAATCAACACTCGTATATCTTTTTTCTCATTAGCAGCTTTTGCAACTCCCTCTAAAAACAAAAATGGAGCCTTATTAGCTGTCATTCGACCCACAAAAATAGCATCATACTCTAAAGGAACAGACATTGGTCTAAATACATCAAAATCCAAGTACATACTGTATAACAAGAGAATCTGATTTGGCGGCACTCCCCAGTTTTCTAACAAGGGTTTCAACTCAATAGAATTGGTGATGCGAAAACCCAAAACATGATCCATTGTCTGCCTGATATACCAACGTGTCAACCATGGTTGAAGCTTGTCTCTAAAATTAGCTGCGCGAGGATATCCATCAACGTGATGTATTTCACTAATATAGGGTACTTCAATATTCGAAGCCAACCATTTAGCTCCGACGCCGTTAAGAAACCATCCATAATCATGTGAAACTATCAAGTTGTAATTCTGCATGTCAGCTAATGCGCGTCCTTGTTTCCGTATAAAATACGGCTGCAGTATCTTCGCATAATTTGAACAATAGAAATTTACGTTGCCAAAACATTTGTATCTAGTCACACCAGCTACATGACTAGTAAGAATATCGATATTTTCCCAATGTGATGACAATTCACTTAGTGTATTGTAGAAAGCTCCTCGCTCACCTCTGACAACAGAGGTATCACCACTAAGCATCAGCAAATTCAATTGATGGCCTCCAGCAAAACATTCTCTGTTGTTTCAATTAGACTGTCCCATGAAAACCGTTGTAATGTATTAGCTGCACCTATCGACAGTTTTTGTGCCAAAGAAACTTGGTTTAATAGTTGTTTAATGGCATCCGCTAAAGCTGCTTCATTGCCAGCAGGCACAAGCAATCCATTTACTTGATCTGTTATCACCTCAACTGTACCACCAATTGATGATGCTACCACCGGAGTTCCACAAGCCATTGCTTCTAAAACTGAATGAGGCATGCCTTCATAGGTTGAAAATAGGACAAACACATCTGCAGCACGCATAATATGGTATAAATTCTCCTGAGATTTAAAACCAAGGAATTGCACCGGTAATTCAGATTCAACAGCCAGTTTTTCCAGTTGTCTACGCTCAGGACCATCACCTACTACCATCAAGTTTACCCTAGGAAAATCATCTCTAATTCGCGCAATAGTACGTATGATACTATCAACACCCTTCCATGATACCAATCTAGCCGCAGTGAGCACTATAGGCAATTTTTCAGAATAACCCAATGTTTTGCGAACATCTTTTTTGCTAGGCAAATTATCAAAACGACTATAATCTAGAGAATTGTAGACAACTCTAATTTGATCAGGTGGAACACCCCAACTTGAAACCAATTTACCTATATATTTGCTGGGAACAATGACCAAACTAGCCTTTTTCGTATACCATGCACGTATTGCCTGGAACACACGCACTCTCCATCCATGGTTACTAATTTGAAATTCATCGATAGTTTGTTTTTTGTTAATCCAATTATGGCGCACGCTATATTCCCAAGCAAAATCGCTCACATTTTTCAAAACTATAGGTTTACGTAATATCAGATTAGCCAAAATAGCAGGTAAGCCATAATCGCTTACAAACAGTACGTCATAATCGCGAGCTCTCCATAATATATTAATAGTGAACAAAACTAATCGCAGGATTAGAGGCCAGCTGCGCGAAACTCGATATACGTGATAAGAAAAACTATCATCTATTCCACTAATTTTGGCATCAGTATAGGTAATAACAGAAACATGATGTCCACGTTCTATGAGTTCGGGCAGCAGTCTTCTAAGATAGGTAGAAGGACCACCGACCTCAGGATGATAAGAACCAGAGACCACATATAGACGCATCTGTACAGTAAAGTTATATCTTGACTACCCTGGCAAGGCCATTCAAGCCCACTGTAGCATTCCGAGTATCAACAACCAAATTAGTATGATTCAGAATGTCAGTCCAGTTATAATAACTATGATCAGTCACAATAATTACACAATCTACTGACTCCAAAATTGACATGTCATAATCAACAGAATTCATATCTACTTGATCAAACTGTATACTAGACACATAAGGATCATGATAATGAACTATCGCTCCTTGCTGCTTCAAAAGCTGTATGATATCTAACGCTGGTGCTTCACGTACATCACCTACATCAGCCTTATATGCAACACCTAATATCAGTACCCTGGATCCACGAACTGGTTTACTATCTTCATTCAAAGCTTCCGCAACCTTTCGCACCACATAACGAGGCATATTAGTATTTATTTCATCAGCAAGCTCTATGAAACGTGCATTAAAATTCAGTGATTTTAGTTTCCATGAAAGATAAAGAGGATCAATAGGGATACAATGTCCCCCCAAACCAGGCCCTGGATAAAATGGCATATATCCAAATGGTTTTGTTTTTGCAGCTTCTATTACTTCCCATACATCAATTCCCAACTTATCACACATGATAGCCATTTCGTTAATAAGACCTATGTTTACAGCTCGAAATGTGTTTTCGAGCAGTTTCACCATTTCAGCTGCTTGTGTAGAAGAGACTTTAACCACCTCTTCCACTACTGTATCGTAGAGTGCCGTAGCTACATCAGCACAATCTATTGTGACCCCGCCAATCACTTTCGGTGTGTTATGAACACCATAAGTAGTATTCGCCGGATCAATCCTTTCTGGTGAATATGCTAAAAATATGTCTTCACCAATAACATAGCCGTTTCCAAGCATAATAGGCAATACCACCTCAGCAGTAGTGCCAGGATACGTTGTGCTCTCCAAAATAACCAGAGTGCCTGGCCGCAAATACTTAGCTATTTGATTAGCGGCAGCTACAACATATGACATATCAGGATCTCGAGTTTTCCGAAGTGGTGTAGGAACACATATGCTAATAGCATCAAGCTCACCGATAGCTAGGTAATCCTGCGTGGCCATTAGTCGACCCGTTGCGACCATATCACTAAACAATTCGGCTGATATATCAGTGATATAGCAATCACCCCTATTCAGGGCATCCACTTTGATTGAATCTGTATCAATACCCACAACATGGTAGCCTGCCTGAGCAAATTCAACAGCCAAAGGCAGTCCAACATAACCAAGGCCAATAATACCTACGCGGGCCTCTTTATTTTGGATCTTATCTGTTAGAGCTGCACTAAGCGATTTGGGCATGGGCAAAGCGAGCGATCAATCTACCACTACTCGCTCTCCATTAGGGATTTCCGTGATCGTGTCACTTAAACCATCTTCCTTAAATTGTTTGATGATGTCCGCAATAGTATCATCTAGTTCAATACGCGGATTCCACCCAATGAGGTCATTAATGCGACTAATATCAGGAATCCGACGACGCATATCTTCAAATCCCTCTTCCGTAGCTTGTTCATAAGGAACTAGAATGATTTTTGACTGACTGTTACACATATCTTTTACTTTACGCGCCAAGTCAATAATAGATATTTCATCGTTAGCACCTATATTGAATACACGCCCCTCGGCTGCAGAAGATTCAGCCAGTGATTTAATTGCAGGGATGACGTCTCTCACATCGCAAAAGCACCGACTCTGATTTCCATCTCCATAAACTGTTATGTCAGAGCCTGACAAAGCCTGACTCACAAAACGCGGTACAACCATCCCATAACGTCCCCGTTGACGCGGACCTATTGTATTAAACAAGCGGAAAATGACTACTGGTAGACCCATTTCCTTGTGGTAAGCCAATGCTAGGAATTCGTCCAACGCCTTTGAAGTAGCATAAGCCCAACGATGACGAGTGGTAGCACCCATCAGGCTATCGTCATCTTCCTTGAAGGGTACATTATTCAATTTCCCGTAAATCTCAGATGTGGATGCAATAAGTATTTTTTTACGATAACGACGAGCTGTCCGCAACACGTTCTCTGTACCCATTACATTAGTCTCTATTGTATGCACAGGTGAACGAACAATAAGCTCAACACCAACTGCAGCAGCTAAATGTACGATGATATCGCACTCACTCACTAAACGATCCATCACTGTTGTATTAGTAATAGATTCAACTACTAATTGAAATTCCTTCTTTTTTGACACCGACTCTACATTGTCCATTCTGCCAGTAGAAAGATCATCTATAGCAACCACACTATGGCCAGCTGCCAATAAATCCTCTGATAAATGGCTGCCAATGAAACCAGCACCACCTGTAATAAGGAATCTCATATATTCACTCTACCTATCATTATGCACAAAACGAAATTCTCAAAGTATCACACTTGTTGTTTTGATTATTATATTAGACTGGCACATCTTCTGTGCAATCGAGAATTATAACTTCCAGTATGGACCCTGTCCACACTAATGCAATCACACTATAATAAGTCTAATTGCTCAAAACCTGGCTTAGACTCATGATTATCGTCACTATTCATTTCAATGATAAAACCTGGTAAACGACTAAAGTCTTCGTGAAGTACAGGACGCTTGCTAGGATTGTAAAGAGCCGCTGCAGGATGAAACATAGGCACAACAACACGTGATCCGAAACGCTTCGGCACCCCATGGATATCACTGATTCTAGCACCAGGAAACCAGCGTGCCATTGAAAATCTACCTAAAGTTACAATTACAGTTGGATTAATAAAATCTATCTGCCTTTCAAGATATGGATTACAGGATGCTATTTCCTTTGGATTTGGATCACGATTTTGTGGAGGACGACATTTTACTATATTGGTTATATAAACATCTGAACGTAGTAAATCAATTCCTTGTAAAAGTTCGTCAAGAAACTTACCCGCTGCGCCTACAAATGGCAAACCATTTTCATCCTCATGTTTGCCAGGTCCCTCTCCAATAAACATAATATTAGCGTTAATATTGCCTGACCCAGGAACAGCATTATTGCGAGTACTTGCCAATGTACACATCTCGCATGTCCGTATTTTCTCATCTATGACTTCCAGAGTATCAGATTCAAACACCATTTTCATTCATTACTCCTAAATTTGTGACACTAAACTAAGATTATCACTTACCCAATCCCACAGCATCCGTACTCCATTCAAAGGATCAACCTTAGGACTCCAGCCATAATTCTCAAATGAGGTTGTATCACTAATGTACACCTTCTGGTCTCCCGGTCTCCAATCATGATGTTTCACAGATATGCTTCTTCCAGCTAATTTGCTTAAAACAGTCTCCATTTCATTCCAAATGGATACTGTAAATGATGCTCCCCCTCCAATATTAAAGACCTCTCCTGTAAATCGAGATGGTTCGTTTAATACCAAATCATATGCATCTAATAAATCGTCCACCCACAATATATCGCGCACCTGTTTACCATCCCCATAAATATTAATCTCGGAATCCTGCAGAATAGATATAATAAAATGAGCCAGCCAACCTTGATCTTCGATACCGTACTGACGCGTTCCATAAATGCATGATTGTCTAAACACAACTGTCGGTAATTCATAAATACGCGCATAATCACGAACATATTGATCCCCTGCTCCTTTAGAGCACCCGTAAGGAGAATGAAAATCCAAAGTATGATTTTCAGAAATGCCTAACGGCAAATCCTTGTATGTCCACCTCTTTTCTAGTTCCACCACCGCAAGTTGATCCATAGCTCCATACACCTTATTTGTGGAGGAATATACAAATAAAGGTTTCTTAACTGACTGCCTGGCAGCTTCCAACAAGTTGAAGGTCCCTACTGCATTAATTTCAAAATCTTCTCTTGGGCATCTTACGGATTCGGTCACAGCTACTTGAGCAGCAAAATGAAAAATAGCATCCTTTTCAGATACTGCCGAATTGACACTTTCAACATCACGTATATCTCCCAGAAAAAATTCAAGGCCATTAGAAAAAGTTTCATTTAACCAATCTAGATTTTTTGCTGATCCTTTACGAGAAAGATTGTCAAACAATGTGACATTGTGGCCACATTGCAACAAACGAGCCGCATAATTACTACCAATAAATCCAGCCCCACCCGTAATTAGTATATTAGCCATAGCTTGATAACTGCACTGTTTTCATCCCACAACAACAGTACAAATTAGTTGTTGACCTAAGTGCTACGCAAATAAAATGGTGATAGCGCATTAGGTTCATCAAAATCTCCTTTATCCAAGCGTTTACTTGCTATTGCGATCATAGAGGCAGCTCGACGAACATTCAATGGAGATGGCGCTATAATGACATTTTCTGCAAATTCCGCACGGTCAACAGTCCCCAGTTCTCCACATATGTAAAAACTGCCTGATCTAGTCTCCTGTACAACATCCTGCCAAGTAGTAATATATGGAGCACCATCAGTTTTCCATCCACCTGAATGCCATATATACCTTCCAGATACAATGCTTTTTCTACCCGCTGTAATAAGCGCCAACATTACACAGTCAACTTTTGGTTGCATATATGCAAGAATATCCAAAGTTGAAATACCTACTAAAGGTATCGAGTATGCAATAGAAAGCCCCTTAGCAAATCCGAGCCCAATACGTAACCCAGTAAATGAGCCTGGTCCTATAGCAACCGCTATACCTCTTAATGATTTAGCATTAACATCTGCAGCAATCATCATGCGATTGACATATGATGCCAGCTCTACAGTATGATTGTTACGACTTCGCCAACTATGTTCAGAATGAATTTCAAGACCATCATAAAGAGCTACACTTGCTCTCTCAGTAGCAGTATCAATACCCAATAACATCATGTACTTCCATGTTGGAAAGCATTTTTTCGAAATGCAGCAAGTAATTGTGCAAATCGATTGCCATCAGCACGCATCTGTATGCTACGTTTATCTTCCGTTATGTAACTCATTGTAACCCACAGTTTCTGCTTTGGTATCCAGGACTCAATATTTTCAGGCCATTCTACGATCAAGACAGCACCAGACTCTAGCCGCTCATCTACACAAATGTGATCAGCATCAACAGCATTACTCAAGCGATAACAATCCATGTGATGTAATTGCGCCCCATCAGCACGAGAATATTCATTGACTAATATATACGAAGGACTGGTGGCCGATTCCAAGGACCCCCATCCGCGTGCAACACCGATTGCTAAAGCAGTTTTACCCGACCCCAAGTTACCACTTAAACACAGAAAATCTTGAGGTTTAAGTAGTTGACCCAATTTCACTCCATAGCGTAGCGTTTGATCATAACTATAGCTAATGAAATCCAACGCATGGGAATCCATGATAGGCATGGCAACGGAATTATAGCGACCAGTTGGCAAGGGTACAAGTGGGCGACTACACATACACATGCTATCATAAAGTCCAAGGAACATAAAACAACATGAGAATACTAGTCATTGCTGACATACACGCCAACTTACATGCACTTGAAGCTGTACTCAAAGATGCCAAAAACACTTACGATGTAGTATGGTGCCTAGGCGACTTAGTAGGTTATGGGCCATACCCAAACAAATGTTTACAAATAGTAGGAAGTTTGCCAGAATACATATGTATTTCTGGAAACCACGATTATGCGGCAGTTGCTAAAATGGATTTAAGCACTTTCAACCCCATTGCTTACCAAGCATTACATTGGACTCAAAATACACTAACTACTGAATCCTATGATTTTCTAGAAAAAATTGAATCAACAGTGTATACAAATAGTGTGACCTTAACACATGGTAGTCCCAACAATCCATTGTGGGAATATATTACAGACACAGATATAGCCAATCAAAATTTCCCAAATATTAGAGGTAAATTATGTCTCGTCGGTCATACTCACATACCTAGTGTCTTTAGTCATGACGGCATACAATGCAATGAAATCAGAATAAGCAACACACAACCTATCAACTTATTGGAGAGACAGTATATACTTAACCCAGGCAGTGTTGGACAACCGCGTGATCAAAATCCATTGGCAGCATATGGAATATTAGATCTTGCTGAACTGACTTGGCAACAACGAAGAGTTTCATATGATATCAGAGCAACACAAGACCAGATGACGATTAAGCAACTGCCGGAAGAGCTTATAATACGACTATCCTTTGGAATATAGCTTGATCAATTATGATTAAACTCTTAGCAATAGTGAGACCAATAGGTTAATATCTATATTAACAAAGATAATATTGTTACAATTAAGTTTTATGAACAAACACACTTCACTCAGCCACATAGACAATAAAGGTCGGGCTCGTATGGTAGATATTGCGCCCAAGCCAGAAAGTCAGCGAGTAGCTGTTGCTATGGCTGAAGTACATATGAAAAAGGATACTCTCAATAAAATACGTAGTGGAAACACTAAAAAGGGAGACGTTTACGGAGTGGCAAAAATTGCCGGCATACAAGCAGCTAAACGCACTGCTGATCTTATACCATTATGTCACCCTCTATTATTAAGTCACATAGAAGTAGAAATATCTGACACTGAAATGCTTGGACAAGAAAAGCAACATGGAGTAACTATTACTGCTACCGTCCAATCGACTGGAAAAACAGGTGTTGAGATGGAGGCACTGGTAGCTGTTACCACAGCTGCGCTAACTATATATGACATGACAAAAGCAGTGGAAAAATCAATACATATAACCAACGTGCGTTTAGTCGAGAAACGTGGTGGCCAGAGTGGAGATGTAATAAACACATAAAGCCAGCCTTATAAGTAATACATTCAAACACCATATGAAAATATCAATTCTTTTTTTTGCCAGCATCAAGGAATATGCAGGAACCAACACAATATCCCTTAATATTGAAGACAAATCCACAGTTGCAAATCTTAAACAAGAAATTGCAAATCATCTTCCTGAGTTGAAAGATTTGCTCCCCACCGCCCTTGTATCGATCAATCATGAATTCGCATTTCCAGAAGACACAGTACCACCAGATGCAGAGATTGCTATATTTCCGCCCGTATCAGGCGGCCAGGAAAAACCCACTATCATAGAAATCAAATCCGAACCATTCAGTGTTGACGAAATTATGGATAACATTGTTGGTCCATCCACTGGCGCTATGTGCATATTTTCCGGAATAGTAAGAGCTCAGAATGATGAGGTGACAGAACATAACAACCTTGCCATGGTAGAACAACTGAACTACGAAGCATATTCTCCTATGGCTGAAACTAAGATGTACCAAGTAGCATCGGAAGTCCGATCTCTATGGCCAAATATATATGGTATCGCCATATATCAACGTATAGGAAGTTTAGAACCTGGCCAGCAAACAGTCATGATCGCATGTACAAGTGCTCACAGAAACTCAGGGGTTTTTGAAGCAGCTCGTTACGGCATTGACAGGTTAAAAGAGATCGTTCCTATATGGAAGCAAGAAATAGGCGAGAAAGACTCGACATGGGTAAGGGGAACTTACCAACCTGACAAAAATGACGTTAAACAAATATAATAATCTTACAGGAAAATAATGAATACATTTTCACAAAAATGGTTTTATCAAAATCCCGGCGATATATCCCATAATATTGCAGAGACTGTACGACAATCCCTATGGTCATCTGGTTTATATTCGATATGGCTTGATACCGTAACCACAAGTGCACCCTACAAATTGATTGGTCACCATAGTAATGCCAGTATAGAACTAGAGTGGCTTCCTTCTAAATGGCTTCAATTACGTTCGGAGAAAGATATAGTAAGTCTTAAAAATCACTTGTCCTGGATATTAGGATTCGAAGCTAATTTACAATTTACGGATCACATGAATTGGCAAGTACATGAATGGCATCTTGAGGAATTTGATGAACGCTGGAGAGAAATTTCCGGCAATCCAATGTATACCTCACCAATACGGTTAGATTAACCAAATCGTACGAGAAATATCAGGATACCATGTACGATGCATTACACGATATTGCAATACTAAAATCCATCCTATATGATTTTGTTCCTTTCATACAATCCGACATAGTATTCTGGCAACTTTCAAAACCTGGTCCATTCCTAAATCGATATCCAAAATTAACTATAGCTGGTATTCTATTTTGTTCACATAAGCTAAACACTGTAGACTACAAAATAGGGGGCAAAATTCAAGATGAGAAAAATAAGTTAATTGGCTCCTTGGACAACCATCTTAACCAATGGAATGCAAATGTCCAACGGAAAGCAGTTGTCGAAACGCTCGGAAGATTACGATCATGGGAAATATACATTAACGAGTGTATTGAAGATGCAAGTGAATACTCACAGTATTATCTAGAGGAAATTTATGGTCGTGTCTATATCCAGTTGCTGCTAGATATAATAGATGAAACCGAAGAGTTTGCCGATATTCGTACCAGAATTAACAAGTGTGATGATAACTTGTACAAAATGTTCAAGAGCGGGCAATTCATATGGGAAAAAGATCTACAAATCGCTTTTCCACCCAAAGATCAATGGTATTTATATGGTAGGCTAGGACCTACTGGTTAGGTCTATCATAAAGCCACTTTATTTCGCATAATGTACAGCTCTAGTTTCCCTAATTACGGTTACTTTGATTTTACCAGGATACTGCAAATCATTCTCAGCTTTATTAGCCACTTCTTTAGCAATCTTGATTGCAGAAAGATCATCAACCTTGTCAGGATTCACTATTATACGAACCTCACGACCGGCTTGTAAGGCAAACGCTTCTTTAACTCCTTCAGCTGAATTCGCAATATCTTCCAAAGAACGTATTCTCTTGACGTATTGTTCAAAATTTTCACGACGAGCCCCAGGTCGTGAGCCTGAAATCGCATCAGCCACTTCAACTATTGTTGCCTCCACAGTTTCCTGTTCTACTTCATGATGATGTGCAGCGATAGTATTACATATTACCGGTGAAACGCCATAACGACGACAAATTTCCGCGCCTATGGCAGCATGCGTACCCTCTACCTCATGGTCTATAGCTTTTCCAATATCGTGCAACAAACCTCCTGATTTTGATACATCTACATCTGCTCCTATCTCAGCTGCAATCACTCCAGCAATCAGTGCAGTTTCCACTGCATGAGAATGCTGGTCCTGACCATAAGAAGTACGAAATTTAAGTTTACCTAGTAAACGAACTATTTGTGCGTCTAGCCCAAGCACTCCAGCATCATAAGTAGCCTTTTCACCTTCTTCCTTGACAATAACTTCAACCGCCTCGCGAGATTCGCCCACAACCTTTTCAATCTGGGCAGGATGAATACGACCATCTAAGATAAGTTTACTGAGTGCACGACGTGCTACCTCTCTACGTATTGGATCAAATGATGCAACCATAACCGAATCCGGAGCTCCATCCACAACAACATCTACTCCAGCAACTTGCTCAAAAGACCTAATGTTACGACCATTACGACCAATTATTCGCCCTTTTATATCATCTGAAGGTATAGGTATTGTAGTAGTCGAATGCTCAGAAACCTGATCGCTTGACACACGCTGCATTGCTAAAACAAGTAATTTACGAGCTCTGTTTTCACCTTCGGATTTGGCTTCTTCTTCTATACTCCTAATCATACGAGCCATATCATCGCGAGATTCCTTCTCAGTTATCCGCATCAATTCATCTTTTGCCTCACTTTTTGTAAGGCCTGCAATCCGCTGCAACTCTACTGTTTGTGCCTCTAATTTGCCTTCAACCTCTTTGTCTTTCTGCTCTATATCCGACATGTATTTTTTCAATTCATTCTCGCGCTCGTCAAGATTCGAAGAGTATTTTTCAAGTTTGTTCCTACGCTGTTCCATACGACGTTCCTCATCAGAAACTCGTTTCCTACGCCCAAAGAGTTCTTTATCCATTAATTCTCGTTTGGAATGCAAATCTTCCTTAGCGCCTATTTCCAAATTGCGAGCCTTCTGACGATATTCAGATTCTAATTTTTCTTGAGTCAATTGATGTTCTCTGTACAACAAATTTTTCTGGTAACGGTTGAAAGTTACTATGATAATCACACTTATGAGTATTGTTATTAAAGTAACGGTCATGATATCGAGTCTCATAATTTAATCCTCACCTTCTAGTTTTAGTTGGACAATCTCAGTCACCACATCATTCACAATACTGTAATCGAAGCCATTCCTAGATAGCAACGACCATATCCTTTGACGAAGAGAATCCAATGTCAAATCATTATATTTAGACAACTTAGAATAAGCTAACTGACGTGCATCAGCCGATTCTTCAACTTCACTTAGTGCAATTTCAATGTCGTTATCGCTAATACCTTTAGATAACAATTCCTTGCGTAACAGCAACTTTCCACGAGGCCTAAATGTGCTTCTATTTTCAACCCACAGCAAAGCAAAGTCGGTATCATTGAGCACATTTTTCTCCTTCAAACGACTAATCACTTCTTCTGCCACTTTAGAGTCGATCCCATATTTTTTTAGTCGATTACTAACTTCTAGAACAGATCGAGGCCTATGACTAATAAACCCTAATGCTTTTTCGTATGCCTTTTCCACGTTATCCGATTCCAACAAATTTGCCATTTCAACTGATGACAATTCTTGGCCAACAGTTAACAACTGAGCCTGATTGTAGGATAAGCTAAAAGCAAATTGTCCATCCATAAAGACGTTGACTCGATTCTTGTCACGTCTTTGCGATTTAATATCCGTTATAGTGTCCATATAAAATCCAACAAAAAACCGTGGCTAAAAATAGCACCACGGTCATCACACCAAAACAATAAGTTTTTCAGAAATAGTATCTGCTAATACGTTAGCTACGATGTTGAACAAATATAGTAATTACAACTTGTAATCACACTGCAAATTGTTATTAGATGTAAATACACCTAAAACAGGACCGAAACGATAGATGACACCTCTACAATTATTGTCTTTGTATATATCATTAATCTACAGCCCTTTCATTCAACTCAACCTGTACCATATCCCTAAAACAGGGTATCAGTTCACATTCCAAATAGCCTATTAGCTAACAAGCAGTTTCAGTAAAACCATGACCGTGCTAAATTACAAAATTATCGCATCAGTACAAATATATATTTCTGTACAGTTCACACAAACAAACCGTACTTCAAACTAATACTCTCACTCACTACTACTATCGTCACCTTCACTATCATCATCTCCATTTATTCCACTTTCGGGAGCAGCAATCGCTCTAACAGATTTCTCTATCTCAATGGCCATTTCTATATTGTCAGTTAAATATTGCTTAGCGTTCTCTCGCCCTTGACCTAATCTAGTATCATCAAAACTATAAAAAGCTCCTCGCTTGTCAATAACTTCATGTTCAACTCCAAGATCCAATAAGTCACCGGATTTACTAATCCCTTCATCATACATAATGTCAAATTCTGTCTGCCTGAAGGGTGGTGCAACCTTGTTTTTAGTCACTCGTACTCTTACACGATTACCAATAATCTGTTGACCGCTTTTGATTGCCTGCAGACGTCGTACATCCAATCGTACGCTAGCATAATACTTAAGAGCCTGACCACCGGTAGTAGTCTCTGGATTTCCAAACATGACTCCTATTTTCTGCCGAAGCTGATTCGTAAACACCATTGCAGTATTTGACTGCTTGATGGCCCCAGACAGCTTCCGTAATGCTTGACTCATCAAACGTGCCTGATTGCCCATAGTCGCATCACCCATATCACCCTCAAGCTCAGCTCTAGGCACTAAAGCAGCTACAGAATCAACCACTATTACATCAATTGCACCAGAACGCACCAGAGAATCTGCAATCTCTAGTGCTTGCTCACCGGTGTCCGGTTGCGATATATACATATTCTCGATATCAACACCTACTTTAGCCGCATACCTCGGATCTAAAGCATGCTCCATATCGATAAAGGCACAAACACCCCCTACTTTTTGTGACTCAGCAACTATATGCTGACAAAGAGTAGTTTTGCCGGAAGACTCAGGCCCATATATTTCAGTAACTCGACCTCTAGGAATACCACCAATTCCCAAGGCAATATCCAACGAAATACAACCCGTAGAAATCGATTCCACTTGTAAGGTGGAAGCATCTCCCATTCGCATTAATGCTCCCTCGCCAAAACGCTTTTGTATCTGAGAAAGTGTTGTCTCTAATGCTTTTTCACGACCACTTGATGCCATTTAGACGCCTCCCAATTAAATTCAAAGTGTACAATACTCTATGATACAACGCAAATGTAATATTTAAGATTGTCTGTCATCTATACTTAGTTAATTGTATAATCACACTAGGATAATGCAGGTGATGATTTTAGTACACAAAATTAGAATAACATAACTATGTTTATATATTCGATTAGATTCACTACTCAATTGGACAATACCACATATTCAAGACATGCGAGCTAATTTAAATGAGAAAAGACACCTTAACGATCACTGACAATCGTACAAATATAAGTTACGAAATTGCAGTTGAAAATGACACTATCAACGCTTTAGACTTGCGACAGATAAAGGTAAACAAAGACGATTTTGGAATGATGTCGTTCGACCCTGGATATACAAACACTGCGTCTTGTAACAGCGAGATAACATTCGTTGATGGTGAAAAGGGCATACTCATGTATCGTGGATATCCGATAGAACAATTAGCTGAACATAGTAGTTTTCTGGAAGTCGCTTACCTGCTCATATATGGTGATTTACCCAACAGGACAATGCTTGAGAATTGGGAAGAAAGAGTAATGCACCACACCTATATCCACGAAAATTTAGCTAAACTAATGCAGACTTTTCGGTACGATGCACATCCTATGGGCATGCTTATTGGAACCATTGCGGCTATGTCCACCTTGCATCCAGATGCAAAAGATATTCATAATAATACCTCGAGACAGAAGCAAATATGGCGTCTATTGGGAAAACTACCTACTGTTGCAGCTTTTGCTTACCGGCGCCGTATTGGTAGACCATATAACTATCCAGATAGTTCGCTGGGCTACACAGAAAACCTACTATATATGATGGATTATATGAATCAAAGTGATTATCAAGTAAATCCTACCTTGGCTAAGGCTCTTGATGTACTCTTCATATTGCACGCTGATCACGAACAGAACTGTTCAACTTCAGTCATGCGCAATATTGGTTCGAGCTACGCAGACCCTTGTAGTGCTATGTCTGGAGCAGCAGCTGCCCTCTATGGACCACTTCATGGTGGAGCCAATGAAGCTGTACTGCGAATGCTGACTGAAATAGGGAGTTTGGATGAAATCCCGGGTTATATTAACCAAGTAAAAGATGGAAAGTTCCGGCTTATGGGATTTGGTCATCGGGTATACAAAAATTATGACCCGCGTGCTCGAATAATCAAGAATGTAGCTGAGAAAGTTCTCGAAGTGACAGGTGGAAATCCATTACTAGATGTTGCACTAGAACTCGAACGTATTGCTCTGGAAGACGACTACTTCATATCACGCAGTCTGTACCCCAATGTAGACTTTTACAGTGGTATTATCTATCAAGCTATGGGATTCCCAGTTGATATGTTTCCAGTTTTGTTTGCTTTAGGGCGTGCACCTGGCTGGCTTGCTCAATGGCTAGAACTTATTGACGACGCAGACCAACGCATTGCTCGTCCACGACAAATTTATACTGGTAATGTTAAACGTGATTATGTTCCTCTAGAAAAGAGGACCTAGTCCACAATAAACTAAATGGTAGATTGTTAGCCTTTCATCTATTTTGATGTCCCAATCTCGAATAACCATAGGACTTGCGCAGTCCTCCAAACATCAAAAAATCTTACAATTTCTCTCCTCAAACACTTGCTTACATCAAAATCTAGAATGGTTAAGCGTAGAAGACCTGTTGTATCATCACCAATGTCATATTGGTATAGATGGTGACGATATAGTATGTGTTTTATCTATACCTAAGGAAGACCGTGAGTTTGCATGGGTGCGTTTAGCAGCAGCACACAATTTAGCTGATAGTATCAGCGTTATGCAATTACTTTGGAACAGAGTTGCACACATATTACGAAAACAAGACATATGCTGTATATATGCACTAAGCACCAATCACTGGTCTGAAACATTGCTAAATGCATGGGACTATACAGCCACTGGCAAAATTGTTGCACTTAGACGTGAGCACAAATCTATACCTAATGTGACACAATCATTGGTGAATTTTCGAGAAGCTACTATTGAAGACTTGCGTGAAATCACTTCATTAGATAATGCCGTATTCAACAAAATGTGGCAATGTTCAAATCAAATGCTCACAATGGCCTTCAATAAGGCCCAACATTTCATAGTAGCATTAGTCAACAACACTTGTATAGGATATCTGTTAGCAACCATTAACGCCAATGTACTATTTATAGCTAGACTTGCAGTACTACCAGAATACCAACGACAAGGAATAGGTCGAGCCCTTATAGTAAACCTCTTAGACCACTACAAAGATGACAAATATACAGCTACTGAGGTGGTCACACAAAATGACAACTATGCATCAATAAGCTTATACCAAAGTTTGGATTTTCAATTAGTTGGACAAGTAGCAAGTGTATGGACTTATAATTTCATTTAGATAGATTTTTGCTAAGTAAAATGAAATGCATATAATGCAGTAATATTTGCTAGTACAACTATGAAAGAAGGCCATCATTATGAAGAAAGATACCTCTGAAAAGAGGTTTGTGTTTTCCCAAATAAAAAATTCGGTGATCAACACAGCTCTACAAAGATTGGCACGAAATAGTGGGTGGTTATTAGCTGCTGAATCTGTAGCTGCAATCATGAGTGTAATTCAGTTCCCTCTTGTAGCTCGCCTACTAGGTGCAGAAGGCTATGGAAAAGCCACACTAATTGTTGGTTGGGTAGGCCTAGTAGGATCTTTACTGGGCATACAGACCCGTAAAACAATAGTTAAATATCTTAGCTTATATCTGTCACACAACCAGAATTTGCAAGCAGTCGCCATTGTCAAGCTGGGTTTATTACTAAACATATCAATGGCCACTGTAACCTGCGTAGCAATGTATATTATTGCACCTGCACTAAGTTTATGGCTACTTGATTCAACTGATGGAGCTTTGCTGTTTCGCATAATAATACTTAGAGATTTCTTTGCCTCAACGGCAGGAACATCTACCTCTATACTTAGAGTATTAAATCACTTTAAATGGCTTTCTATAGTAAATGCACTATCCTCAATATCTACCTTTGTGCTTGTTGCTATAGCATTACTCAATAGATTTGAAGTAATAGGATATCTAACTGCTATTTCCGCTGTTTCGATAACGCAGTCAATCATCCTACTACTATATTCCAACAACAAACTACAAACACAATGTAATGTCAGAATATGGACAGCTAAATTAGGTGTGCTCCAACAACATTATGATGAAATTCGCATTATGTTAATTAGCATGAAATTAGATGGGCTCAGAAAAATTGCTACTGATAAAGCAGATGTAGTTATACTAGGATTGTTCGTCAACATGCAGAGCATCGGATTGTACAAAATGGGTAAACAGTTAGCCACATACGTAACGCGATTAAGTAATCCGATCTATTCTGCTATCTATCCAGAGCTTGCAAATTTATACCATGAGCGCGGAAAAGAATACATACCACAATTTGTCGGAAGCATAACACGTTGGATGTTGTTCGCAATGTTCATTTTAACAACTCTACTTCTATCCATTGCTGGGACTCTTGTAACATTAGTGTTTGGCAACGAATATATTCCAGCCTTGCCTATTTTTTATCTAATTATGCTTATGCACATATGGCTAGTATTGATATGGGCTCCAGGGCTAATGCTCACTTTTGGGAAGGCTCGTCAACTGATGTCAATAAACCTTACTAGTGCCGCCATAATGATGGGACTTCTATTTATACTAATACCTATTTGGGGAATAAACGGAGCTGCGATAGCACTAGTCACAAATTATTGGATATGGAGCGGTCTAATTCTATGGTACATTTCTAGAATACCTGATTTCACGCTATGGCCTGGGAGAACACAATCGAAACACAACATCTGAGACTCTTATATATTACAAGCCACATTTTTCCAGCTGCTAAGGCCAGTAGCGTTCAGATAATGCAAATGTGTGCAGCCTTCGCATCTATAGGGGCTAAGGTCAATTTAGTGTTTCAAAAGCCAGATTATGACAGTTTGTCAGCCACTGATCTTCAACAACACTATGGCGTAAGGCCAAATTTTGAAATAGTGCAATTACCTCGCAGTAATGGACCACGCCCCACTGACATGTTTCAGTTAAAGGCAGTATTGAGTGAACGTAGGAAAAACAAAATATGCTATACACGCGGACGTGATGTTACAGCTGCAATACTTGGACTAATACTAGGAATGTATAGTGTAGTGGAAATTCATGGTAAACCAGTATCTCTGAGAGAACAAACAATGCTCAGATTAATTCAATTACATCCAAGAGGAAGGCTTGTAGCCATCACTAATGCACTAAAAGAACTTTATACAAACCAACTTGGATTTGGACAATATAGATGGATTGTAGCCCCTGGTGGAGTTGATGTAACTAGATTCAAACCTGACACATCAGTAGAAGAAGTGCGCAAACAACTAAACATGGCGCCTGGGATCTGGCTAGTGTATGTAGGAGGATTATATGAAGGCCGAGGATTAGATACCTTGTTTGAATCTGTTGCCAATTTGGCAGTTAAAGTAATGATTGTAGGCGGACACAATAGTGAAGAAGTACATAAGTGGAAACATAAAGCAAGGACTCTGGGCGCAAACAATGTACATTTTGTAGGTTATCAAGCTCCCGAACAAGTTCCGTTATACTTAGCAGCATCTGATATGCTCATTATGACTTATGACAAACACGTTTATACTCCTAGTGGCGAAGAAACATCTGATTGGGCATCTCCAATGAAAATGTTCGAATATATGGCTGCATCTCGGCCAATTATTGCCAGCGACATACCTATGTTACGAGAACTACTAACAGACAATCATAATGCTCTGTTAATCACTCCAGAAGACACCACATCTCTAAGAGCTGCTATTAGACGTCTTACTAATAATCCTAAACTAGGCCATCTCATTGCAACCAAAGCTAGGGCTGATGTAGTTAAACACACCTGGATTAACCGTGCCCAGCATATAATGAACCAACTGGAGATTAGATGAAATTATGAAAATACTAATGACTGGCGGATTAGGTGCGATAGGTTCCCAGCTCTGTCAAGAGCTACATCAGCGCAAGAACCAAGTATGGGTATGTGATTTACCTCATGCATCTGTCCAAAACTACATGCGTTGTGACATTGCTAACTATCAACAAATTGAGCGTGTTATCAATATAGTAAAACCAGATTTTGTGTACCATCTTGCAGCTGAATTTGGCAGAATCAATGGTGAGGACCATTTTTATCAACTATGGCACACCAATGCTATTGGCACGAAAAATATACTGCGACTTCAAGAACAACTTAAGTTTCGTATGTGCTTCACTAGTAGCTCAGAAGTATACGGGGACTGGAAAAACTTAATGACAGAAGATGTCCTAGAACAACATCCCATAAGACAATTGAATGATTACGCAATTACAAAGTGGGTAAACGAAATGCAAATCATGAACTCAGCAGCTCGCTTCAACACAGAAACAGTACGAGTACGTTTGTTTAACACTTATGGTCCGGGAGAATACTACTCTAAATACAGAAGTGTCATTTGCCAGTTCATCTATTGTGCGATACACAATCTTCCCTACACTGTATATCTAGATCACCATCGCACTTCTTCATACATCGATGACACAGTACGAACATTGGCCAATATATGTGACTCTAAAACATTTAATTCAGGAGAAGTATATAACATTGCAGGAACTGAGTACCATGACATCAAAACCATATCTGACATGATACTAAATTATCTAGATAAAGATGATAACAATGTCCGGTATGAGAAACAGGAAGAACACAACACAGGCGACAAGAAAGGTGATTTAACTAAAGCACAAAAAGATCTCAATCATGAACCGCAAGTCAAACTCGCTGAAGGCATTCCAACTACCATTGAATGGCAAAGGGAAATTTATGGCATTAAATGAATTACAAACCAATAATATAGTCGTAATTGGAACCGGTTATGTTGGGCTTCCTGCAGCATTAATGCTTGCCAAAGCCGGACACCAGGTTATCGGCGTAGATATTGACGAGAACATTGTCCATGCTATCAATGAAGGCGTACTATTAGTGAAAGGCGAACAACTTCAACAAATCATGGATGACCCAACTGTACGTCAAAACTTGAAAGCACAATCAACACCATGCGAAGCTGACGTGTTCATTATTGCAGTACCTACACCCCTAGACAAAAAAAGTAAAACAGCAAATCTCGAAATGGTAATTGAAGCTACCAAATCAATTGTTCCACATCTTTGTGAAGACAACTTGATTATTTTAGAATCGACAGTGCCTCCTTTAACCTGTCGTAATGTTATGACACCTATTATAGAAACTTCAGGACTCAATGTAGGAAAAAACATATATCTTGCACACTGTCCAGAACGCATACTACCAGGCGATATATTTTATGAAATTGTACATAACGATCGAATAATAGGAGCAGCTGATTCTGTTAGTCAGGATTTAGCAGCTAAACTATATACTTCTTTTGTCAAAGGAGAACTTCTGATTACTGATGACGTAACTGCAGAATTTGTAAAATTGATCGAAAACACATATAGAGATGTAAATATTGCTCTTGCTAATGAGTTATCTTCCGTAGCACAATCCTTACAAATTGACACAGGGACAGCTATAAATCTAGCCAATCGTCATCCTCGAGTAAACATACTGCAGCCAGGAATAGGTGTAGGAGGACACTGCATACCAATTGACCCATGGTTCATAAAGCAAGTTGATGAACAAAATTCACGTCTAATCAATACTGCCAGACTAATCAATGATGAAATGCCCAGTAAAATAACGAACCAAATAAAAGTTGCCACACAAAACATTAATAATCCACACATCATTGCTGTAGGTGCAGCATACAAAGCAAATACAGCAGATACACGCGAGAGCCCTGCTATTGAAATTGTTAGATTGTTGAAGTCAGAAAATTACAAGGTGGACCATTTTGACCCGTTGGTTGAAGAGATGAATTTTCCTACCAATATTATAGACGCTTGTACAAATGCAGACTGTCTTGTGATTTTAGTAGAGCATGAGAGTGTTGTAAGATCACTAGATAAACACAAGCATGATATTTTGAATGCACTGACTACGCCGCTAATTTTGCGATTCTGAATTTCATTCTAATATAAAGTTGTCAAGCAACAACCAATCATCCCCAGAAAAAATACCTCGGGTTATTTTCAATCGCTCCCCAGTGTAAAAATCATACATACCTACCCCAAGTTTGTATTTGCCAGAAGGCAATTCAGATATCGACAAACTATGATTCAGAGAAACAGCTGTGTGATTTGCCCATTTATCAACAGATCTCATATTGCTATCAAGCATTAATTCATCGTGACCATATACTAATGCACCATTATTATCCAGTACGTGTATGAACAAATGATAGGGTTCATATAGTCTCTGATCAATATGCAAGTCCAGCGCATAATCGATGAAATCATAAATTTTCTGAGAATAGCTATTTATCTCATTGTTCACAATCCAATGAGTACTAACGTTAACAGTGTCAAATTCATAAGTGATATCGTAACCATATAGTCTGAGACAATCAGCAAAATGAGAATCGCTTTGGAATTGTGGTTCAATTAAATCATTGTCTGGATGATAATATGTTTCAATTTCATTGCGATGGTTGTTAATGTTGCTAGGCTCCTCATAGACAAACGTTCCCCAATGTAGAGGCCCTCTAACTATCGACAAGCATACACCCGCAAATACCACTACGACAACAGCGATTCTCCTAATCCAATATGTAGTCCCAAAAAAGTAAGCTAGTGCAGCACTCGTATTGATTAACAACATGATGGTTCCCCACCTTCCTGGTGACACCCACTCAGTTAGCCAATGGCTCCATCCTAGAACTAAATACAGATAAGCACCCAAAACAAGTATAGACAATGAACTAAACAACCTACCTTGTGTATTTGTTTTTGTTCTCAACCACAAAATCTCAAAGTAAAGGCCTGATGCAAGCAAGCTAGCAGGCAAGTAAATCATATGATAACGAGCTCCATCAACACCTTTAACAAGTTGAATACCAAGTTGTACTACAATTGCCACAACAATATATGAGTACACATACAATCTTTGTCCACCGCGCACTATTTCTACACATGCAGTTAAAAACCCCACACATATCGGCACTGCCAAAAAACTCAATGTTGGCCATATATCTCCATGTGAATAAACTAATAAAGCCCAGTACCATGGTCCAGTTGTAAAAGACTTGACTTGTTCACCATAACCTATAGTAAGTGCCAAAACAGGCTCCCATAAATGGTTAAAGTACCCGAGATCCGATACTCGCACCTCATTAGTTCTAAAAAACCATTCTGCACCTACCCACCACAATATTAGTGGCATAAACATAAATAGTAATATGTGCCACTTACCTGATATGTTTTTACATAATTCAATTAAGGGGTTGTTATCGTTTGTACGAAGCAAGTTCACAGTTGTTACTAATGGCACCACAAATAAAATTGCAATGCCTTTGACTAAGAACACGGCCAGAGCCAACACTGTGCCTCCAGATATAATCCATAAATGCCTCAATCTCCACTTGTTCCGCATCAACACGTACGATATCAAGACCGTTGCTACGAACAGTACTGTCTCAGCATATTGCGATTTTGAAGACATATAAACGTGTAAATCGTTTATGCTAAGTAATAATGCCATCAATCCAGGTATCGGATGAGGTAATATCTCAACAGCTACTCTATAAAAAACAGCAATGCCCAGTAATCCCCAAAATAATGGTACTATTCTATATAGTTTTGTGTCGGTTCCCTTATACAAAATATCATCATGTCCAGGTGTTAGTTCCACAAGACTTGTTTGCATGAACCACCACAGAGGAGCTAGAAATTGACCATTGCGAATAGGTACTCCAAACATCTTTGTGAACATTCCAGTACCTAGATGACGGTCTGGACCAATACCTAACATATCTCGGGTGCCACTTTGCGTAATACGTGGCTCATCAGCTAAATATGGGTATTGAAACACTCCGTGAACCCTAATCCATGTGCCTAAGCCAAAAGCCATAAATAAGCACAGCATAGAAAGATATCTTATTTTAGAACCGTAAGTAGATATGAGTTTGACCATATTTGACCATAGTTAATAATCGCCTGACAACATCTCTTATATCACATATTGTACAAAACAAAACCTACCCACTTGTTTAACAAAGCAGATCATCACTTCAGTATGATAAACTAGAATATTGCTATAGTGATTTATACGCCTATTTTATGCTGTCTTTTCTACTAGCCATCCCAACTGTACTGGTCGGTTTGTTTTTTCTTTGGCCAATATTAAGTCGGATACTCAGTCCTATATCAATAGGACGATCAGGGGTACTGGCTTCGACATTTGGGCTTAGCACTGGAACTTTATCTTTATACATGCTGATACTTGGGTTACTACCAGGTGAACATCTACTATCTAACCTAGTAATACCAGTACCCTGGATTGTTCTCATTACAGGATTGATACTCACAAAAACCTCTATATTCCTACCGAGGATCAAATTAAATACATTCACTTTCTGGCTTAGCATAATATGTATATCTGGGTTTGTCATCATATTCATCAATGCTTTTTTATATCCGTTTTATCGATACGATGTTCTTGCACGATTCGCACCAAATGCACGCCTCTTATTTGAAAGCTCTGAAATACCCAACTCATTGACTGGTTATCCACTAGCAATACAAATACTGTACTGCTTTGCTTTTATGTCTATTAACGCCGTAAATGATCATTTGGCGGGTCTAGTGGTAGCAGGCTATTCAGGAGCTATGATCTTGACAACATTTGCTGTTACACGACTGATTTTCTCAAAGCGTGCTGGATGGGCTGCTGTAATACTTTTGCTTAGTTCTCATATGTTTGTGGATTGGTCAACTTCAGGATATGTGGATGTGCCAGTAGGTGTATATCATGGGTTATGTTTTCTTTTTGCTTACATTTGGATGCAAAGTGGGGTACAACGCTGGGCCGTAATTGCAGGAATTATGGCAGGACTTGCGTTGTGGACTAAACAATCAGCACTGGTGCTATTACCAGCTTTGGGAATTGTACCTTTGCTAAGAATACGAACAGGAAGTTCAGCATTGACTGAAACAAGAAATAGCCTAACTGCATTTGGATCAGTAGTGCTTATAGCTGGTCCCTGGTATCTACGTAGTTTAATAATAGCTGGCCCCGATGCCGTAGTACCAGCTCCTGGCGCATATGATGCACAATACATTAACAATTCCGTCTATCAGTTAGCTACGTTCATTAGTTCAACTGAAGAGTGGGGCATTTGGTTGGGGACATCCATTGTACTTGGACTTATATTGTGTAGTATATATTTCTGGAAACCAGAGGTCGATAATGTGTCACATAAGTCCATTGAAAGAATGTCTCGCTCGTGGCTACTCGCAGCTTTTGTGATACCCTATCATATTATATGGTGGCAAAACTTTTCGTATGATACTCGTTACTTGCTAAGTTCAATGCCCATGTACGCAGCTATAGCAGGTCATGGAATAGACTGGGCATTAAACCGAATACCCTACACATTCAATCGTCATACCTTGATAACTATAGTACTAGCAATTGCACTAGTCCTTTCTGGCTCAGTAGGTCGTCTGGGAGCTGTGTACAACCTAATAATTCACCCTATGCAAACTGATGATGAAAAGCTACAACGTTTGAGTGCAGAATCATGGACTTTAGTAAAGCATATCCGATCAACAATCCAACCCGGATCAAAAATATATGCCGTAGATGGTGCGCTAGCTTATTGGTTACACGATTATGAATTCAAGCAAGGGTACCCTTTCGTCTTGAACGATTTGCTTGGGTATGAATATCTAGTCACTTCACCAACAGCAGATTTGGTATATGAATTTTATGATACTACTAATAATGAGGTCGTTAGTAGCTTAGGTGATACAAACATTCTACCGTTGTTCTATCAATATACTGACAACATTGCAATCTATAAAATTGGCGAAATAAAACATTGATTACAGTCATAAACTACGTGCTGGCGTTGGTTGCAGTACCATTATCTATAGTATATATAGTGCCATTGATACACAAGTCTCGCTTGGATCCTCCCACTACTTTGTTTTGGCCGCTATGTGTAATTCTAGGTCTAGGTCTATTTACAATAATATTCATATTAGTTGCATTCCATATCATCACCAGTGGACTAGTATGGATTATCTTAGTAAGTTTATTGGCTATTAGTACAATAATCGGGAAATGGCCTCAACATCTAAAATACAATTCAACATGGTGGAAAAAGACACGTGACGATCCCATAAAGATAATGGTTGGGTCTGCTATTGCTTTTGTTTTTGTAGTTATCATAGCCCAAGCCACATACTACCCATTTACCGGAGATGATGAAATAAGTCGATATGCGTATTACGCTAGACTAATGTATGAAAGACAAGAGCTGACTTCTGCAATTCGCGGATATCCACCTCTGTTACCTGCAATATATGCTAGTAATTTTTTTGCTGCTGGGCAAATAGTGGAACAAGTCGCAAAACTATATCCGGTAATTATCTCCGCAATGACTATTCTGGTGACATATGGTCTTGCACGATATTGGTTTGGTAAAAGAGCAGGATATACTGCTGCATTTGTGCTGGCCTCCACACCATTGTTTATACATTGGTCTCCGGTAGGATATGTAGATATAGCCACTGGGTTATGTTTCGCCACATGTGCGTTTACTGTTGAAATATGGCGAAGGAATCAACAGATAGATTGGGCAATAGTGACTGGAATGGTGGCCGGGGTTGGCATATGGACCAAACAGGCTGGATTCGCAATTATCGGTCCATTAGCAATTATATGTATACAAATGATAGTGAAGAATCACAACTCTGGCAACAAACAATATAGCCGCTTCCTGTCAAACCATGTGATAGTTATTTTCTTCACCACTATATTGGTAGGTGGCTGGTGGTACATACGTAATGCATATTACGATGGTTGGGCCTCAGCAGTACCTAGCGCAGGACTATTTCACATAATGAATGCTAACAACACGCCTGAACAAATAGTCCCTTTTATCGGAAGATTTTCCGAATTTGGTCTAGCTACTTCTCCTATCTACATTGCAGGATTAATATGGGCATTTTGCACTTTCAAAAACCAAGCTATACAACGTATATTATTATGGTGCGTCCCATATACCTTATTATGGTGGTGGCGCTTCTCATTCGATCCACGATTCCTATTATCGATACTACCATTCTACGCAATACTAGCGGGAGGAGTATTGGACGCAATTTTGTCGAGAATTAGGTTTAAATTGTACCCAAAACTATCTTCGCTTATATTGCTCAGCTCAATTATTATAATCACTGCTATTGGAGTGTATCAATCACGTCTGGGGGGCATCATACAGTGGGTCACAAACCCTCAAGCTTCTTACACAGAAAGAGTGTATCGAGCTAAAGGCGACTTATATCATACTGTGCAGTATCTACTTGACAATAGCAACTCTGAAACGCTCATATATTCCACAGATGGTCGCCTAAGGTACTATTTGGTTAATTACGACATTTCAGTTGGTTACCCTAGTACACAGGAACTCCAAGACCATGACTTATTTATAGTAGGCTCTAGAGCACAGTTGGTGTACGACACTACATCACAAAAAGATTCCAATCCGTATATATATCTCAATGATCCCAAAAAATTTAAGCTGTTATATACAGGACCACACCACAAGATGGCAATCTACGAAGTGCTAACAAACTAGATTGTTATTTTGCTTGATACTTCCTAAATATAAAACTTTCCCGCAAAATAAAAACAACGTTGTTAAACCCATCTCTGTATCTTCTTAGATTAGTATGGCTATCACGCTTATCAGGCCTATAAGTAATTGGTACCTCAGCTATACTCAAACCATGTTGCCGGCTCTTTATTGTAGTTTCTGGGCCAAACACCATTCCATGAGACTGAAATTCCAATCCATCCAGAGCCGTCTTTTTGAAACCCTTTAGTCCACAACAAATGTCTGATATACCGGTCCTACATAATATTCGAGCCATTATACTCATTACAGGATTACCAATGTATCGATGAGAAAATGGCATTGCTCCTGAAAGGATTTCACCTCTTAGACGACTACCAATGACATAGTCATAGCCATCCTCAAACTTTATCAAAAACTCTGTTATATCAGCACAAACATAAGTTGCATCTGCATCCATTTTGAACACGTATTTGCCACGAGCCGCATTCATCCCAACCCTACAAGCATTACCATAACCCTTTTCAGATGCATGGACAACTATTGCATTATTAGCTTTCGCAAGGGACACAGAATCATCAGTTGATCCATTGTCAGCTACTACAACTTCACCACACAAATCTGCATGTTCAAAAAAATCATTGGCTTCTTGAATGCATTGCACAATGGTCTTAGCCTCATTGAGACAAGGCATAACAATAGAAACATCTATTTCTACATCTACATTATCCGAATCAGTATTTTTTACTCTAATCATATCCATCCTTATGTCTTATGTGCCATGACCACGATGATTCAACTATGCTCTCTAGATCGGTGTAGTTTGGATGCCATCCTAACTGGTCTCTAACTTTATCTGCTGAAGCGACAAGAACAGCTGGGTCTCCAGGACGTCGTGGTTTTATTCGTACAGGAATTGTATGTTGCGCAATTCGCTCTGCAGTAGAAATTACTTCCCTAACTGTAAAACCTGTGCCATTGCCAAGATTATATGTAGGATTATTAAGATCCTCTATTCCTTCAAGGGCAAGTAAATGAGCATTTGCAATATCAGAAACATGCACATAATCTCTAATACAGGTTCCGTCCCTTGTATCATAATCGTCTCCAAAAATATTGATGTGCTTACTCTGACGAAGTGGCACACGCAAAATTAATGGCAACAAATGAGTTTCAGGATTATGTAACTCACCATAATACTTAGTACAACCTGCAGCATTGAAATATCTAAAAATCACTGATTTGATCCCATAAGCATTGCCATAATGCTTCAGGACTTTCTCAAACATAAGCTTAGAGTCACCATATGCATTCAAAGGATTTGTGCTGTGTGTCTCTTTGATAGGCACATCATTTGGTTCACCATATACAGCAGCTGTGGAAGAAAAAACTATCTGTCGACATCCATATTTAAGCATACTATCTAGCAAGTGTATTCCCTGCACCAGATTGTTAGCCAAATATGATTGTGGTTTCGTATTTGCAGCAGTAACTAATGTTTCGGCAGCAAAATGGATAACTGCTATGATACTGTTGCCATTAAACAGTCTGCCTAGTAGACTCTTGTTGCCAATGTTGCCATTAATAAATTCTGCCTTTGGATGCACTGCCTTACGATGACCTGTTTGAAGATTATCGAGAACAATCACATGATATCCAGTTGCTAACAATAATTCTGTGCAAACTGAACCAATGTATCCAGCACCGCCTGTAACTAATATGGTTTTATCACGCATAGCCAGAAATTGTACCTTTTTTCTGTGCTTTATCCAATGGTAAACACACAAATATGAATTTTCTAGTTATACAAGAAACTGACTGGATCCGAAGAGGACCACACCAACAGCACCACTTATTCGAAAGATTGTCCAAAATCGGCCACAGAGTAACGGTATTGGATTTTGAAATTAATTACACACCCTGGCCATATTCACCACTAGTTGCCCCTCGTTTAATATATGAGCGCATAACTCGCACAGATGATGAAGCAAATGTGTGTGTAATACGGCCAGCAACCATAAGATTACCTGGACTAGCAAGAATTGTATCTATGGTGACCTTCTTCATAGAAATAATGCGAATCACTAAGACAATTCGTCCAGATGTAATTGTCAATTATGCTATATCTACAGGTCTATGTGCACTAGCAATAGCAAAGATCAAGAATATCCCTTTCGTACTCCATGTAATTGATGCACTGCATACACTTGTTCCCTACAGATGGTTACGACCATTTGCTTACTGGATGGAAACTATTCTTCTCCGCAACTCTAATGCGACAATCTATATTAATCAAAAACTTAAAGAGTATGGATTACAACATGGTGCTAATCCCGATTATGCACATATGGTAGGCACCGGAGTTGACCTAGATTTATTTGAATCAAGAAATAACAAAGATATCAATGACATACGCGCTAAATGGGGAATAGCTTCAAGCGATGTATTATTGATATTTGTTGGATGGTTATATGAATTCTCAGGAATCGATACAATTATGCGCATTTTGCCAAGTATGCCGCAATCATTGAAAATAATGGTGGTAGGCACAGGTGAAATGGAAGACAATTTAGTAGCACTGAGTGAGAAACTGAGACTGCAAAATCGTGTTATATTTACAGGGCATCAACCATATAAAAACATCCCAACACTAATTTCAGCGGCGGACATTTGCCTTTTATACTCTACCCTCAATCCTACAACACGGGATATATTACCGATAAAAGTCTATGAATACCTAGCCTGTAGTCGTCCGGTGCTTGCTAGTAAGCTGCCCGGTCTTATACAAGAAGTTCCATCTGGAAACGGAATAATATATACGGAGTCTGACTATTTAGTACAGACTCTCAAAGACATGATGGAACAGAACAACAGATTAAAGGAAGGTGCTAAAGCACGCAGGTTTGTAGAAAAACATTGTAACTGGTCAATCATAACCATCTCGTTTGAAAAATTGCTTGTACAAATAACAAACCTCAAACAATAATTGTTGAGCCTTGACAACTATCTTACCTAACAATAAAATTAGAAGTAACAATTCACCAGTTGCCGAGGAGAGACCTTCACAATATTCCTAAGCTAGTGAGGCACCGAAGGGGCAAATCCAACAAAATGGATGAAACTCTCAGGTAAAAGGACTCGACAACTGTATAACCTCTGGAAAGTCTAATGACACCGACGGGGCAAGCCCTGATGTAAATAGGGTGAATCTCTCAGGTATATGACAGAGGAGACGCTAATCTGGACAATTGCGTCTCCTTTTTTTGTTTCAGCAAACAAGTATCACGAGGAGGATTACAAAATGCCATGGAAAACCCCAGAAGACAGGCTGTACACAAAAACCGATGAATGGGTAATGCTAGATGGACAGTCTGCTTTGATAGGAATAACTGACTATGCTCAAGACCAACTATCAGACATAGTATATTTAGAGCTGCCTACAATTGACGAATCTTTCAGCAAGGATGATATTTTTGCAACTGTAGAATCCGTGAAAGCTGCTGCAGATGTAAATATGCCTGTTATGGCTAAAATCACTGAAGTCAATAACGACCTAGAAGACCAGCCGGAGCTAATAAATCTAGAGCCGTACGAAGGTGCTTGGTTCGTCAAGATTGATGTACAAGATGTAAGTCAAGTTGAAGAATTAATGGACGCATCAACATATGCAGATTACTGTGATTCTCGCAGCTCATAGCTAACATGTAATTTCTGAATACATTTTCCTAACACATGTAAGGTGATCAAACAATGAGTTATCTACCACACACAGAATTAGATAGAGAGAAAATGCTTGCAGCTTGTGGAGTCGAAAATCTAGAAGCTTTTTTCGAAACAATTCCCAATGAACACCGATTTCCCCAGCTTAATATGCCAGGACCACTTTCAGAATTGGAAGTACTTAAGGAATTGCAAGAGCTGTCCGAATCCAACGCAGAAGCAACTCACTACCCGTGTTTCCTAGGTGCAGGCGCATATCATCATTATGTGCCATCACTAGTCAATCATATGCTGTTACGCGGAGAGAATCTGACCGCATACACCCCATATCAACCAGAAGTGTCACAAGGGACACTACAAACTATGTTTGAGTTTCAAAGCATGATATGCGCTCTTACTGGAATGGAAGTAGCAAACTCAAGCCACTATGATGGTGCAACATCTACAGCAGAAGCTATTATCATGGCTCTCAATCACTTCCGCGGCAAAAGAACAAAGATAATAATCTCCCCTACGATTCATCCGCATTACCGACAAGTAATAAACACATATACACAAGGAATGGGTTTGACCATCGTTGGCCAAGAAAACCTAGAAGCAGATTTGGACGATTTGTTAACTGAATTAGACGATCAAACTGCACTTTTCATCATCCAAAATCCTAATTTCTTGGGAGAACTAGAAGACTTGCAAGGAATTGAAAATGCAGTCAAAGATGTAGGTGCCTTATTTTGCGTCATATCCAATCCAATCACGTTGGGTACTATGAAACCACCTGGAGAATATGGGGCTGACATTGTTGTAGGTGAAGGACAACCACTAGGTATCCCATTATCATATGGAGGACCTTATTTGGGATTTTTCGCGACACGCGAAAAATACGTGCGAAAAATGTCAGGAAGACTTGTGGGTGAAACAGTTGACGCAAAAGGAAAACGAGGTTATGTGCTTACTTTAACTCCTCGCGAGCAACATATACGTCGTGATAAAGCTTCTTCCAATATTTGCACTAATCAGGGTCTAATGGTCACTGCCGCTGCAATTTATCTGTCTGTCCTAGGCAAACAAGGACTGCGTAAAGTTTCGGAGCTTTGTTACCACAAAGCACACTATGCTGCCAAACAAATAGATAAGATTCCTGGTTTTGCAGTACGGAAAGACCAACCATTTTTTCATGAGTTTGCGGTACATTGTACAAAACCAATAATAGAGATTAACAAAAGTTTGTTTGATGAATATGGTCTTATTGGCGGATATGACTTGGGACAAGATTATCCACATCTAAAAGACCATATGCTATTAGCATTTACTGAGATGATTTCAACCGACGACATACAGTGTCTATGTGATGCTCTAGGAGAGATATCATGAACATATCTGACAATATTGCAGAACCAACAGTTTATGAATTAAGTAGTCCAGGTCGCAGTGGAGTAACTCTTCCAGAGCCAGATGTTCCTGTTGAAGAATTACCAACTGATATTGTACGAGATGATTTAGATCTACCTGAATTAACACAGCTTGATGTGATACGTCATTTTCAAAGCCTGTCTCAATTAAATCATTCAATAGACTCTGGATTTTATCCTCTCGGTTCCTGCACTATGAAATACAATCCGCGTGTCAACGAAGATGCAGCCCGCTTAGCAGGATTTATGCATAGTCATCCCCTGCAAGATGTAAATACTGTGCAAGGTAATTTAGCTCTTATGTACGAATTACAGGAATGGCTCAAGGAAATCGGAGGTTTCGCAGCAGTGACATTGCAGCCAGCTGCTGGTGCACACGGAGAGCTTACAGGAATAATGATGATGCGCGATTATCATCTATCTCGTGGAGACAACGCGCGTCGCAAGATATTAATCCCGGACTCCGCACACGGCACCAATCCTGCCAGTACAACAATGAGTGGTTTAGAGGTTATCGAACTACCTTCGGATGCTAGAGGAAATGTCGACCTAGATGCTTTAAAATCCGAATGTGGCGAAGACATTGTAGGACTGATGATAACCAATCCAAACACATTGGGATTGTTTGAGGAACAAATTGAAGAAGTGGTAAAAACAGTACGAGAATGTGGTGGGTTAATTTACGGAGATGGGGCAAACATGAATGCTCTTACAGGAATTGTAAGACCAGGCGACATTGGTTTTGATGTAATGCACTACAACCTACACAAAACATTTTCAACCCCACATGGAGGCGGCGGGCCTGGATCAGGACCAGTAGGTGTCTCAGAAAGACTGGTCGATTTTCTTCCAACACCAATAATAGAGATTGTTGAACAAGGGAACGATCAGGACCCACCCCTATATGGATTTGCCAGTCCTAAACACACAATTGGGCGTATGAAAGCTTTCAATGGTCAATTCGGTGTATTGGTACGTGCATATACATATATACGCATTCATGGAGCCACAGGACTCCGCTCCAACTCAGAACATGCTGTGCTTAACGCAAATTATTTACGATCAAAAGTACAAGATGTATATCACTTGCCATATGACCGAGCCTGTTTGCATGAATTTGTTGTAGAAGGTCGCTGGAGTGATGCTCCAGAAATCCACGCTCTCGACATAAGCAAACGTCTCATGGATTTTGGTTTTCACCCACCTACAAACTATTTTCCATTAATTGTGCACGAGGCTTTAATGATTGAGCCCACCGAAACAGAGAGTAGGGAGACACTGGACAAATTTGCAAATGCCTTAATACAAATAGCTGATGAAGCCCGCAACAATCCTGAATTGCTCCTTACAGCACCTCATGTTACTCCGTCGGCAAGGATGGACGAAGTACAAGCTGCAAGACAGCTAGTGTTATGTTGTAGACCAAGTTACTTATCAGATCCACAGTATGTCAACAGCTAACTTTAGATATGCTTCATGCTGCAGCGAAATCTAGATTGTGCTCTTATTGGCGGACATGCCTCTAACGTAAGATGTCTAACAAACGTAGCAGTTTAGCATAGGTATATGAAACCTTGTTTGTATTTGTGATTGCAAAAGTCCAACTCAATTGTGTCGCTTAACTTGAAACCTGTCTAAATCTCGAGCTACAACTACTGTGGGAAATACTTCAGCAGCCTCCGAAAGCACATCTCGTGTTCTGTATCTACGCGAGATATGTGTGAGATACAAACTGTTGACATTAGCGTCTCTAGCTAATTCGGCAGCCTGACATGCAGTTAAATGACCAAATCTCTCTGCAAGAAGCTTGTCACTCTCGAGATACGTAGCTTCTATTACTAAGGCATCAGCATTATTGCAGTATTCCATCAAATCATCTGTCGTCCCCGCATCACCAACATGAACCAATTTAGTGCCTGGTATCGTTGAACCCAAAACATCATCTGGATCAATGGTTTGACCATTAGGTAACTGTATAGAATGACCCTTTACAAGTTCACGTCTCTCAGGACCATGTGGAACACCTAGTTCGTCCGCCTTGTCATTTAGAAATGGACGTCGTGCAGGTTCCTTGAAAATAAAACCAAAACACTGTCCGCCCCGATGATTAACTGGGAAAGCCTCCATTTCAAAAGATTCTTCCACAAGAATGGGGCCTGGTTCCAGTTCTCTTAATTCAATTTGAAATTGGGCCCTTTCGCCACGAAACACAACCCCAAATATCAAACTGCGTATACGATCCAATGCAGACCGTCCTGCCCATATTTCAACATGTTCGATCGCCTCCCAACGCGTTAATGTTGAAAGTAAGCCGGCTAGACCAAGAATATGATCTAGATGCCCATGAGTAATCAATATTCTTGTAAGCCTCTTAAAGCCAAACCCACTACGTAATATCTGTCTTTGTGTACCTTCACCACAATCTATTAGAAAACGATACTCTTGATGTAACACCATATGCGCAGACAGTCCTCTACTTACAGACGGTGCCGATGCAGATGTGCCAAGAAAAACAAAATCAAACACTTTTCGTAACTCCTACAGATAAATATAATATGCCTTAGTTTATACAGCTAGATTTGTACAACGATTATAACGCATGAAAGAACAGATGTTGACCCATGCCTATGGTATGATTGCACACTAGTCTTGTGGCGAGAATGATATACTGCCCATATATATAGCGGATAAATTTACTATGAAAAGCATTGCGGTTGTTGGAGCAGGATACGTAGGTTTAGTCACTGGTGCCTGCTTTGCGGATTTAGGAAATAAGGTTAAGTGCCTAGATATAGACGAGACACGCATAAACAATCTTAGGCGGGGAATATTACCAATTTACGAGCCTGGCCTTGCAGAAATGATACAACGCAATATAGATTCCAAGCGATTAGAATTCACTACCGATTACAGTGTCGCTTTAGAGGATGCTGAGTTTGCCTTCATAGCAGTCGGAACCCCTGAAGGAGTAGATGGCGAAGCCGATTTACAGTATGTACGCCAAGCTGCAACTACAATAGGCAATACTATGAAAACCCCGCTGATAATTGTCAACAAATCAACAGTACCTGTAGGAACTGGAGACTGGGTAGCAGATATTATAAGAGACAGTCAAACTAAAACAGTCCCTTTTGCAGTCGTATCCTGCCCAGAATTCCTACGAGAAGGTAGTGCACTACAAGATTTTATGAATCCACACAGAACTGTACTGGGTTCCCTTGACAAAATAGCTGCCGATCAGGTTGCTCAGCTACATTTGCCATTGAGATCCCCAATCATAGTGACAGATTTACGTACAGCTGAAATGATAAAGTATGCCTCCAATGCATTTTTAGCCACAAAAATATCCTTCATCAATGAAATTGCCAATATATGTGAAGCGCTTGGAGCCGACATAAAAGAAGTAGCTGTGGGTATGGGAAGCGACCCACGCATAGGTGAAGCATTCCTTGATGCCGGAATTGGTTATGGTGGCAGCTGTTTTCCTAAGGACGTAAAAGCATTAGCTCATATGGCATCAGAGAAAGGCCGACATCCGCAACTATTGCATAGCGTTATGGACATTAACGCTGATGCACGGATAAAAGTTGTGCACATGTTGAAGGAAAACCTAGGACAAAACCTAAGTGGTAAAACCATTGGATTACTCGGACTTGCCTTTAAGCCTAACACCGATGATATGCGTGAAGCACCCTCAATAGAAATAGTATTGAGTTTAATTGAATCTGGTGCAACTGTTAGAGCATATGATCCTGTTGCTATTCCTTCTGCACGTCGCATAATGCCAGACATATTTTATGCAGAAAACCCATACGAACTAGCAGCCGACTGTGACGCACTTGTAGTAGTCACGGAATGGAATGAATTCAAGCAACTTGATCTGGAACAAATACTTCTATCGATGAGAGGAAACGTGATTATTGATGGACGTAATATATATTCCCCTGAAGAGCTACATGAACGAGGCTTTGTTCATCGTGGAATAGGTCGTAGTTACGACAGTAGCACAAAACCATAATTCTATATTATGCCTGTATCTAAATCCCGGCTTGACAACGGATTAACATTGATTCTGCACGAGGTACACACTGCACCAGTAACTACCTTCTGGGTTTGGTACCGTGTTGGCTCAAGACATGAACATACCGGAATTACAGGTAGTTCACACTGGGTAGAACATATGCAATTCAAAGGCACTAAGCAATATCCATCTGACAGTGCAGATAGCGAAATTTCTCGCACGGGGGGAGTATGGAATGCGATGACATGGATAGATTGGACTGCGTATTACGAGACCATGCCAGCTAACAAGATAGATTTGGCAATAAAACTGGAAGCTGATCGCATGGCTAATAGTCTTTACAAGAAAGAGGATGTTGAATCAGAGAGGACAGTAATAATTTCTGAACGCCAAGGATCTGAGAATCAACCTATTTTTCTACTATCTGAAGAAACACAAGCTGCCGCATTTCGTGTACACCCATATCATCATGAGGTCATTGGAGACAAAATTGACATAGAATCGATGCATCGGTCAGATCTCTATAAACACTACCGTACCTTTTACACTCCTGGAAACGCCATTGTGGTTGCAGTTGGAGATTTTAAGGAATCGCAGATGCATAGACAAATAGAAACTCATTTCGGTAAAATACCAGAAGGAGATGAGCCCAAAGTATTCATACGAGATGAACCACAACAAAGAGGTGAAAGACGTGTTGTGGTAGAAGGAGAGGGCGAAACTGCATACTTACAGTGTGTTTACCATGCCCCGGCAGCCACTAATCCAGACTTCTTTCCTATGATTGTCCTAGACAGTATTCTATCTGGAGCTAGTTCCTTTAATATGTTTGGATCTGGAATTAGCAACAAAACCAGTCGCTTATATCAGGCTCTCATATTAAAAGGTTTGGCTGCCGGTTTTAGCGGCAGTCTATCAGCAACAGTAGATCCATTTCTGTATAGCATCACATGTGCTGTGCGTACTGACCGATCTATAGAACAGGTCGAGACAGCACTTAATGAAGAAATTGAGCACGCCATAAATCATGCTCCGACTGAAGAAGAGCTGTCAAAAGCAAAAAAACAAGCAAGAGCAATGTTTGCCTATAGCTCTGAGAGTGTGACTAATCTCGGGTTTTGGTATGGCTTTGCTGAAATACTGGATGACTACACATGGTTTACTAATTATATAGACAAGTTGGAAGCAGTCACATCATCAGATGTACATCGAGTCGCACAAAAGATCCTAATACCCAGCAATCGCACCACTGGTTATTACATACCAAATGACGGCAAAATTAACTGAACCTACTAAACATGCGAACACTACCTGGGTCTGAAGACATAATCCGTCAAACTTTGCCTAATGGAATTATAGTTATAGTATGGGAGAATCCACACAGCCCTTCAGTGGTTGTAGATGCGTTCGTACATGCTGGATCTATATATGAAAAACGGCCTAAAGCAGGCTTAGCAAGTTACACGGCCAGCATGTTGATGCGTGGCACAAAAAACGCCAGTTTCGAAGAAATACACGAAAAGATTGAATCTGTAGGCACAAGCCTTGGGTTTAGTTCCGCAGTACACACAGTCGGATTTGGTGGCAAATCACTACCTGAGGATCTTGATCTGATACTAGAAACTGCAGCCGATGCTGTTAGAAATCCTACCTTTCCAAATGACCACTTGGAACGAATGCGCGCAGAAACATTAACTGGACTGGCTATGCGCAGCCACAATACAAGGGCCATGGCATCATTAACTTTTTATGAGCACCTGTTTGGTCCTAATCACCCTTATGGTTACTCAAACAATGGGTATCACGAAAGCATAACAAATATCACTAGAGCTGATCTCAAAGATTTCCACAAACAACACTATGGGCCAGCTGGAATGATCGTTACAATTGTAGGAAATGTCACTGCAAGTAAAGCGATATCATTAGTAGACTCTCACTTTGGAGACTGGACAAACAACAAACAGCCAGATATTGCTAAGGCACCTACGACAAAACCAATCGATTATATTAAGAAGCAACATGTCAGTATTCCGGGAAAAACCCAAACTGATATTGTTTTGGGATATTTAGGCCCTAAACGCAGCGACCCGGATTACCAATCTATACGCATTGCTAACAGCATACTTGGAGTTTTTGGAATGTATGGCCGACTAGGTAAAACAATACGCAAGAAACATGGTTTGGCGTACTATTCCTTTAGTAGAGCTGATGCTAGCTTTGGCCCTGGAACATGGCGATTAATAGCTGGGGTTGATCCCAGCAATGTAGACACCACCATAAAAATTATGCTGGAGGAAATAAATCGTTTAATCATTGAGTCTGTAAGTCATGAGGAACTCGATGATAGCAAATCAAATGCTTTAGGTAGCGTCCCCATTCAACTAGAAACAAACTCAGGGATAGCAGCAATTTTATCATCAATGGAATTGTATAGTTTAGGTATGAACTACTTGCAACATTTGCCAAAACAAATCAAAGACATTTCCAGGCAAGATATTCAAAATGCTGCCGATAGATTGTTAGACCCTGACACATATGTTGTCGCATCAGCAGGACCACAATAGTATGCTACGGACTGGTATTGACCTAATAGAAGTTGAGCGTATTGATCATCTGATTATTAGTCATGGTAAGCGTTTCCTAGAGCGTGTATACACAGAGCAAGAATTGCATGATTCCAACGGCAGAACACCTTCTCTGGCTGTTAGAATGGCAGCCAAAGAAGCTGTCTCAAAAGTATTAGGGTGTGGAATTGGATTGGTGTCATGGAAAGATATTGAAATCATAAGGGACCATCAAAACCGGCCGCTATTAAACTTAAGTGGTAATGCACTAATATTGGCAAAAGAACTCGGTCTAGAGGAATGGTCAGTAAGTTTGACCCATTCTCATGACCATGCGGCAGCAATTGTAGTAGCAACTTGATACATAGTAAAGTATTCAAAATGTTGACTGAGGTATATGCTACATGGTAGAATGCCGAGCCCAAATGATTATCTCCACCACCATCAATCCTGGAGGGATGGCCGAGTGGACTAAGGCGGTTGTCTTGAAAACAACTGTGGGGGAAACCTCACCGGGGGTTCGAATCCCTCTCCCTCCGCCATAGTACCAAAACGGGGAGGTGCCGGAGTGGACGATCGGGGCCGCCTGCTAAGTGGTTGTCGGGGTTAAACTCGACCGAGGGTTCGAATCCCTCCCTCCCCGCCATTACAACTCAATAGAATACTGTCACATAAGTGACAAAATATGCCCTCGTAGCTCAGCGGATAGAGCACCTGGTTGCGGACTAGGGGGTCGCAGGTTCGAGTCCTGCCGAGGGCACCTCAATATTATTCATTCTATATAAATGCACAACAATATGAACAAAATACTCGTAATTGGTGGAGCTTCACAAGACATCCTACATATCAATGAAAAATATATCCACACTACGGGGGGTGCAGGTCTTTACACCGCATTAGGAGCTCGAGCAGCTGGCGGTCAAGTGGACATGTTGGCTCCTCTGCCAAGCCCCATGCCTCTACTAATGCAACCTATCAACAAATTAATAAACTGGTTGGGTCCAACAGTTAGTCAGGATGAACTACCACATTTCGCAATTGAATATGATGATAGCGGGACGGCTAAATACACTACTGTGGAACCCAGATCCGAATCACTCATGTCTGAAAATGACATACCTTCAGATCTCTCAAGTTACACATATGTACATATCGTACAACTGGGCAATATTGACGTACAACTAAAAATGCTAAAAAAATGCCGGGATAACAAAGCACAGAACATTTCAGTCAGTGGAGGACACAATCTACAAGACAATCACAAAGAAAAGTTATCCATACTAATTGAACAAGCAGATTTATGCTTCATGAATGAACATGAAGCAGCAAACAATTTAGGTCCTACAAAAAATATCTGTTCGCCAACCGGTACCATACTTTTTGTTACACATGGAGAAAATGGAGTAAGTATAATTCAAGGCAATGATCGGCAGCGAATACCAATCCAACCAATCAACCCTCGAGACCCAACTGGAGCCGGCGATTCATTTTGCGGAGCGGTATTATCCTATTTGTGTAAATTAGAACATCCAATACAGGCTGCCAAACAAGCTGCAAAGATCGCCGAAGTAACTGTAAGTCATTTAGGCACTGAGGGTCTAATGCAACAGGTAAACACAACACCAACTGACTCCGCTTCACAAGCGTCGATAAATACTAACAGAATCAGACAAATTGCTAAGGTCATGGAAACAGAAGAGGCTGATGAATTGCCTTATACATTTACCGGAATAGGACAACCTGCTGTAGGACATCCCAACGCATTGGACTTTTTCTTTGCGTTAACTTTGCAGCAATTTGGATTCTGGACCAAAAACAATGATAAATATGTTGCGCCTATGATAGCAAAAATAGACGGGCATGAACGCAAAGGGTCTGATTACATAGGGGCTGCTTATTTGCGGATGCTAGATAGTGATCCCGACTTCTTCAGCGTCAATAGGCAAGCAAATCTTTCTAAAGAGGAATTAGAAATGATTTTAGCTGACGATGACGGACACTGTCCTATGCCAGCAATCGAGCTGCATTTGTCCGAGGCTCAATCTTATGGTCAAGATATGTCAGATTTAGGCATGACACCTGCCAAAATGATCCAAAAAACCCAAATTTCCAAGACACCAATGGCCGATTTACTAAGAATTTTATGGAATATTGGCGGATACAAAAATGACCCGTTACAAAAAAAATCTGCTTTGCTAATATATATACTATTAAATCGACCTGAGAACTTTTTACAACTTGGGGATTCTGAAGAAGAACTTCCATGTATTGATTATCACCTCATGCGTACCGCATTACGCACTGGTATGGTGAGTGTTTCTGACACCTACCTTCAGCAAAAAATTACAAGACGCGAATTGGTAAGTGAAGAACAAGAATATGATGTCCGCCAAAACGTATATAAGGCAATCAACATGTTAGTAGATACATCGCCAAATCTTAACATGGTTGCTGTGGACCAACTCTTGTTCAGAATGCGGAAAGGATGTCCTGAAATGAGTGAGCCTGATTGCAAATCCTGCGCACTAGATCCAGTATGCGCAAAACAAACTCAGTTGTTTCAGCCAGTGATACGAACTACCTACTACTAGATATAAGACTAATCAATTCAGCTCGATCAGGCATAGCTCCGGCTGCACCCGAACGAGTCGTACTAAGCGCACCTGCAGCTGCGCCCCAATGAAGAGCCTCATCAATCTCCAGGCCTTCTGAAATTGCTACTGCCAGTCCACCATTAAATGCATCACCTGAACCGACAGTATCAATAGCATCTACATCAAACGCTGGTACATAGATACTTCTAGTACCTGATGCACAAAATACTCCTTCAGAACCAAGTGTGACAATAACTGTATGGACCCCACGACTTTGTAGTATCCTGGCAGCTTCGGCAGCTTCTTCCTGTGAAGAAGGTCGTATACCAACCATCATTTCAGTCTCCACCTCATTTGGGGTCAAAATATCAACCGCACCATACAACTCCTCTGGCAATTCTGCTGCTGGGGCTGGATCCAAAACCACCGTAATACCCTTAGCATGCGCTGCACGTGCAACTGCTAAATCTGCTTCAACCGGAACTTCCAGTTGTAAAAGTAAAACTTTAGTATCGTCAAATAGGCTCTCAGTGCGGTTAACATCTTGCCGATCAAACTGCATATTAGCTCCTGACAAAACAATAATTGTGTTTTCTCCATTGTCGTCCACACTAATCACAGCCAAGCCACTACCTTGGTCAGAAACCATTTCAACACTGGACACATCTACACCATAATCAGTCAGTTGTTCTAGTACTTGGAGACCAAATGTATCATCACCTACATGTCCCACCATACTTACATTTGCATCTAGTTTTGCAGCAGCTACGGCCTGATTTGCACCTTTGCCTCCTAGAGCCATAAGATAGGACTTCCCAAGCAAAGTCTCTCCGCACTGTGGAAGCTTTGGAGTGTAAGCAATCAAGTCAGTATTGATGCTACCGTATACAACAACACTCATATAATTACCCAAGCCTTAGGTGAGTTTGCCAAACTACAATGAATATTCTTATACAATTTTACTCCAAATGCCTGTACATTCTGGAACACGGCTCCAATTATTGTCAACAATCATACTACTAAGTTGTTCTCCGAAAAAAAACTCAGTATTGCTAATTGCTTCCTTCACATCAGGAAACCTATAGTCTGTTCTAATTTCCTGCCGAGAAAAGGCCCATGAGTTTTCAAGCCAATCATAATAGTCTGACAATTCTGCTGTTGGTGGAGAAGGTATGACACTACCAGTAGTCAGAGTCTCCATGATTATTATAACCCCTTGATCGCGAACCACACGATGCATTTCTTTTAATACTATATCCAGCTCTGTTTGCCAATCCGAGTGCCAGCTGCATGTGTGCCCCAACACCCAGCCTGCAGTTAAAACATCAAAACAATCTGGTGACATTGGAAGCGCTTCTGCGCTGCCCTGCGACAGCAACCACGAACCAGCAGACAAACTGCGCTGACGCACATTTTCTTTTAGCATTTCCCAGTACAAATCTAGTCCAACAACAGTAAATCTTGGGTCCGACAACAACAATGGGATTCTTCCAGTTCCACTTCCTATGTCCAGAACCCTACTAACATCTGCAGTCAGAAGTTTGTCAATGCAATCATATAGATTGCCATCAACATCTTCATATTCAATCATACGATGATATTCACATGCCATATTGCTATAAATATTCTTGAAATGATCCATGATTTTAGCTAAACCTACTTGATTGAGTATCTACGGCAAAATTTCATCCAATCTTTGTTCATATTGAGAAATCCAATCTTCATCTACTCCGGCACTAAAAGAACCCTTAACACCATTAAGCAAAACCTGTCTCGCTTGCTCCCAACTAAAACCGACATCGTCTACTAATCGTTGTACTTCTCCACTTGAGTATGCAGCACGATCGAAAGTTCCCGATAACAACAAATTGTCCGAATTTATACAAACTTTTACTCCTGCTTCGAACATATTTCTGATAGGATGAACTCCATAAGATGGCACCTTCCATCCCACATTACTTGTCAAACAGCATTCGACAGTAATACCCTTTTCTGCCACTAGCTTCATGAGTTTAGGGTCCTGACATAGAGTAACCCCATGACCTATGCGATCCGCACCTAAATCTACAGCCAATTTTATGTTTTTGACAGTATCTTCCGGCCATTCTCCTGCATGTAAAGTCATTGGTACATTCCTACGCAGAGCCTCTTTTATACCAGATGCATGTATATCTAATGCAAAAGCACCCTCATCACCAGCTATGTCAAATCCTATGACTCCTTGACCAAGCCAAGCTGATGCTAATTCCACCATTTCAAGTGTGTGTTCTACAGGGTAGGAGCGCAATGCACAAACAATCACACCACCTCTCATATTTAAAGTTTGCTCCGCTTCGCGAAAGCCAGACACCACAGCATCAACAGCATCATTTACTGTCAAATCCTCATTAGTGTGAAGTTCCGGACAAAAACGAATCTCAGCTAGCACCACATTATCAGCGATTAAAGTCTCACATAGAGAAAACGTAGCCTCTCTAAGTTCATCTGTCGTCTGTAAAAATTGATTACAAAAATCAAAGTTTGACCAATTTGAAGAACCTGACACTTTACTAGCAATATGCGATCGTTTGCTCTTCAAATCATGTAAATATTCTCTAACATCTGCGGGTTCAACCGGTAATTCTATACCTCTATTTGCGGCGCACGCCGCGATAAATCCTGTGTCCAACGACCCGTCAAGATGTAAATGTAGTTCACTTTTCGGAATACTATATGCAATTTCCATATTATTGAACCTCACAATTTTGTTGTAAGAATCGCAACAGTTTATTCGCTGAATGTTACACCATACGACTCTAGCATATCAAATATCTCAACACACTGTGCAACATAAGGGCCAGTACCGACACGAGTTACTGTAATAGCTCCAGCAGCATTAGCTATAGTACCAGATTCAGTAAGACTGTATTTGTTTAAATACCCAAAGATAAACGCGCCAGCAAATGCATCACCAGCACCAGCAGTATCACAGACTGTAACTTCAAAACCGTCTAACATAATGTCTTCGTCGGAAGACATTATAAGACAACCTTCCTTACCACATTTTATGACCACTATCTCAGCTCCTACACCAAAAATCTCGTTGGTAGCCTGTATCTTGTCACTACTTCCTGTCCAACCAATTAGTTCCTCCATAGTAGTGAATACAACAGTACTAACATTTATTGCTTGCTCAACAATTTCCCGATCCATTGAAAACGCAGCAGGACCCAAATCAAAAAAAGTCGGTACTGCACATCTATGAGCATATTTGAGAATATCCAAACTATCCAAACAACTAAAAAGCGAATGACTAGCCAATGCATAACTAGTACAAAACACAGCTTCTATATCAGACAATATGGTATCTATATCGGTCGATAGTTCTACAGTTGTACCTTCACCTAAAGCGCCAACAAAAACATGTCGTGCCCTATTGTCTACTAACTCTACAGATAAAGTAGTGGTGGCATCAGGAACAACCTGTACATGATTGGTCGACACATTTTCATCACGTAGTTGTTGTAGTACCATTTTTCCCAACCAATCATCACCCACTGCACCTACTGCATGTGTATCCAAACCCAAACGAGCAGCAACTATTAAAGTATTACTAGTTCCTCCAGCTACAAACAAACGCTGATTAGATAGCTGATGTTTACCTGGACGTAATGGTAACTCGTCAATGGGAACCACTAAATCTGCACACAAATCACTGATAGTTAATAGTTTCATTGACAAATATTTGTCATTGTGGCCAAAAAAGTCAAATCAACATTTCATTACGGACACATAGGTGCCAAACCAAATTATATTGATTTGATGATGGTTAAAATTTTAGAATTATAGTTGTCAACTATTTTCTATTGTTGCGGACGCAAGTTTCTCTCGATGTATCTTTAAGCTGTATCGTCTATATCCAACCATTAGTATTCCTAGTGCAATTGGCAGAATCAAAGCAAGAAAAAGATTGGTGGATCCAGTTCCCCTGACCACATCTACTGTTCTAGTACTACCACCTAGAATAGCACCGTCATCTCCCTGTAAATTCACTTGAAGATCTTGAAGCGATCTCCGAACAACTATTTCAAATGCTGAAAAATCAGGTGCGCGTTCACGCATCCCTTGAGACAATCCTTCCATTGCCTCGAGAATTTCGTAACCTAGTGCCTGACCTGGATTCTGACGAACCATATAATCTTCAAACTCAATTGGATCCTGTATCATACCTCTTTCGATGACTTGCATATCATATCCTATGCCTTCGTCATTTATATGTCTTCCAGGGCGACGTTCTCCAATAAAAGTGACATCAGCAGCATCTCCTGATCTTCCCCACCTAGATGAACCCGAGATTTTAAAGTTATCCTCCTTAACCCATTTCCAATCAGAGTTCACAAAATTCGGAGCTTGTGGTGCTTCCAAGTGAGTGAAATATTGTTCGTTGTATTCACTTTCGAAAAAAGGTTCTAGGTAAAGTGTGTTATTAGATCGAACATATAACATCTCACCGGGATTATATGTTTGCTCTGGAGTAGTCCATTTATCTTCAGGAATAACAGTGTATCCTACACCAACTCTATCTGATTGAAATACAACGAGCTTCTTTACGCTGTCGGCTACTATTTTTCCCTCATCATTGCGCATTTGTATGTCATATTTGCCAGAAGGCAAATTCAGCGGTACTCCTCGAAAGACTTTAGTACTAGAGTACAGAAAATCAGCGGGTCTCATAGGTTGGGATACAAGCACATCATCTTCCGAAGTGACTTCTCCTGATTGAACACGGTCAGTTAGCTCAGTACGCCAATTACGTGAAGCCTCATAGTATTCCGAAACCTCCAATCGGTATGCTTTCAGAGCTTCTTCCCACTCACCATATTTTCGTTGTGCAGCCCCACCCAAATATACTTCTGCTGCTCCTTGTGTAATTCCCTCAGGATACTGAATGACATAATCTGTAGGCTCAACTGTGAGTACAAGATTGCCATTCAATCTTATCTCCAAAGCACCTGGTAGGTCTTCATTCATACTATCAAAATCAGCCTTGTATTCGTTTGTAACAGCCCAATAATAAATCAGGGTTTTACGAGGAGAAATTATGTTGATTGTATCCGCGAGTAAATATATTGTATCAACACTAGGTGGATGAAAAACCCCTTGATATAAAGTACCATTATAAGCATTAACACCGTAAACAAACTCTTCCCGCTTTTCTGTCTTGTCAACCAAACCGGGCAAATCCCTTTTATCATCATCATTAGTTTCAGCAGCTACTATACGCACATTTGTATCCATAGTCATCAATCCAAACAATGATAATAATATAGGTGCAATGAACTTTCTCATTGACGTACTCCACGAATCTTTAGACCGATAATACTGCTAACAATAAATGTCATACAAAACACAAATGATAATCCTAACACTCTCAGAAATGCAATCATATTACCACGCAACATTTCATTCACACCATAATTGAGGTATGAAAATGGAGACAGCCAAGTTAACACAACCTGAACCCAACCAAGCAACTGCTGTAACAAGAGTACTGGATTATAGTAATCTGACTCCGGAGCCACATTTGACAACCAAGCCTGGGATGCCTGAATGAGTAAAGTGCTTGCAATCAAAGTTAAAAATACAAGCGTAGCAGACCGTACACTCTTTGATATTGTTGATACAAATACTCCCACCGATATCAGATATGCACCTGTGAACAAGGATAGAAGCATCATCATAAAAAAGCTTGCTGGTATTTGTACTCCAGCTATATTAGATATTATAAAAAAACATACTAAGTATAGGATAATAAGCAAACAATATACAGTAAGCTGTGCCGAGTATTTACCAATAACATAGGACACGTTGTCAACAGGTCCGTAGAATAACAACTCCATTGCTCCACTCTCTCTTTCGCGAGCAATAGCAACCACTGCCGAAAACGCAAGATACACACCTGTCAATATGATGACCCATCGATAAGGAAAAGAAAACAAATCAGGCATCGGGTACAAACCATTAGACTCAATATAGCTGAGATAATTTCTTATAATTACTATACCGATTGTGATTGATATGGTAGACATTATATAAATAATAGGTCCGAAAACAGCGATGCGAAAATCGCGCCTATGTATTGTCATGGCTGTCTGTATTTGTTTATAGATCTTACTAGTATCGCTCATTGCACTTCACCCTTTGACAGCCCTATCACATTGTCATCTGTGAAAGTCATGAAGGTTTCCTCTAGACTTGCCTTTCTAGTCTCCATACCAATTATTGTAGCCCCAGACGCAGTGATTGCCGACGACAACTCTGCACGATAATCTGAGCTTGCATCTAGACGAATTTCAATGTGTTGACCATCTATATTATGATCAACAATATGTGGAATTTTTGAAAGTATTCTAGAAAGCGCCTCTGGCACATTAGCTACTTCAACATTCACTCGAACAGATTGATCGACAGAATAGCGAAGTCCATCTAAATTATCCTCCACTAACAACTTACCTTTATGCATAATGGCAATACGATCAGCAGTCCGTTCAATTTCTGACAAAATATGTGAGGAAATAAAAATAGTAGTGCCTGACTTCTTCTGCTCCTCAATTAACCCCCGTATCTGTCTTATACCATGTGGATCCAGACCAGACACAGGCTCATCCAACATTAGTAAATCAGGTTTGTGTAAAAGAGCTCTAACAAAACTAAGCTTTTGACGCATACCGCGCGAATATTCACTTGGTCTTATATTTGCGTATTGTCTAAGTCCAACAGTCTCCATGAGTTCATTGATTCTATTTTCTTTACCTTCCACCATAAAAATATCTGCATGAAATGAGAGGAATTCCCAGGCAGTCATCTCATCAAAAAAGTATGGGTTCTCACCAACCACACCAATTGCATTTTTTATAGCAAAATAATCATCTTGGAGCGAGGTGCCAAAAAGTGATAGTTCGCCTGAGGTAGGCTTTATTAATCCTAATAGCATAGCCATAGTAGTGCTTTTGCCAGCACCATTCGGTCCTAAGAATCCATACACCTCGCCAGACCGGACATTCAAAGTGACCGACTTCACTGCTTCAACTTCAGGATATGTTTTGGTAAGATTACGAGTACTAATCATAAGTATAAATTATACTAGGTGTTGATCAGGAAGCAATATTTATGTCATTCATATTATTCCTAGCCCACATCAATCTTGACATAGTTTCATCCTCTAATTTGTCGATAAATTTAGGCACACCAAACTGCTCAAGAGCAAAGCTTGCGCTAACTGACGCACGTAGTGCTGCCTCTGGCAAATCAATACCATTAGCAACACCAACTAACATTCCTCCACAATAGGCATTACCTGCTCCAGTGACATCAACTATCTTTTTTGCAACAGCTGGAATATGCCAAGCACCACCATCATTAGTGGCCAAATACGATCCCTGCGCACCCATACGAATCGCAACAATTTTTGCTCCCCAGCCTATAAATACTGATGTCATTTCAGATACGTCCTCTAAACCTGTTAGCTCTTTTGCTTGATCTATGTCTGGAGAAAAAATATTTATCCGATGAAGTATCTCTTTATATTCAGTTAAATCACATCTCATATGGTCCGGTGATGGTTCCCATAGCAAACAGGTTGAAGGATTAGTCTTACGCAAATTAGAAATCAGACCACTCAATTCTTTTAGATCACGCCCCCATATGAGATGAAAACCCTTTGCGTTACGATAATCAACCGGCATTTCCTCATAAGTAGGTTCATTCTCAATAAATTCATTGATATCCGTGCGCATAATTTCAGTTCGCTTCCCGTCCTGCTCAAACAACTGCCAAGCTCTAGCGGTTTGATAGTTTTCCCTAACCACAATAGCTCTTAGATCTACACCACCTAGTGCATCAAGACTATCTTTGTACACGGATTGTGAAATATCTTTACCTACTGAAGCCACAAACCCCAAAGACTGAGACCATACGCGCATACCAATCAATGCATGCGTACCAGAACCCCCAAGTACACTCATATGTGTTGACCCATCCCAAAGGACTATATCATCAATAATAATGTTAGAGAATGTTACATATTCTGGTCCCATAGCTAATTGACCACCTCAGGTATCGATTCGCTGCCTACACTCATAGCATTATTTACAATATAACACCCAATGATGCCTACGCCAAGACATAAGGCCCATAAAGACCGGGTGCTTCCAGAACTCATTAATAAACCAGCTAAGAAAAGTCCTATAGAAGGACCTAGACCATGCAAACTAGATACGTAAAGCGCCTGGCCTGAAGCTCGCCAAGACCTGGGTAGAAGATTATCTATATATATTACTCCAACACAAAGGAGCGAACCTATTGCTACTCCATGCAATGCCTGTACAGGCAACGCTATGTTAGGGTCGGTCACTAACATATTGCATAACCAACGTATGGGTAACGCAATAATTCCAACAACATAGGTCAGACGCAATCCCCATTTGCGTATAAATGTTTCAGCATAGCTCATTATCGGTATTTCAGGTAAAGCTGAAACAGCTACGGTGGCACCAATCATCCATGCTGAAGCGTCTAACTCATTCATATAAACCACTAAATATTGATTCGTAATACCCAATGTGAGCCCAACGCAAATTATCCCCAACAAAAACACCCGTAATTCGCGATGATCTACTAGTAAGCGCAAGCCGTCTTTCCACTGAACTTCAGTAGATATGTGACGATCAGGTAATTGAAAAGAAATTGCACCTAATACCAGCATAGTTCCAGCATAGATATAAATTGTCAAAGTAAGATTGTCTTCAAATAATAATCCACCCGCAAAAATGGTAGCAACCACAAATCCTATAGATCCCCACAAACGAAACTTGCCATATTCGTCTTGCTTGCCCCGCTCTTCCAAATGAGCTAACGCCAACGCAGCAACATTTGGGTGGATCGGAGCACGGAGTATAGACATTAACACAACAACCAAAACCAAGTATTCAAATCTATCAGTCACTGTAAAAGCGAGTACAAGGACAGACGTGGCCCAGCAACCAATAGTAACTAACAACCGGGTTACATTTAATTTATCGCTGATAACACCCCACACAGGCTGTACAATAAAGCCTGCAAACGGAGTAAGTGCTAGAAGGTATCCTACCTCAGAACTAGTAAGATCCTTCCTAATGAAATACATAGCTATATAGGGCATAAATACACCAACACCCACAAACTCCACAGCATAAAATAGCTTAAACCAAAATCGAATCATAATTTTATTGAATTAGTAAACTTTTCGTGTATATGACAACTATCAATCAGTTAACTTCCAATTATTTGCAAATGAACCTTCCTGTTGCGAGGACCATCAAACTCCCAGAACAATATACCTTGCGAAGAGCCTAACGCAAGCTTACCTAAACTTATAGGAACACTGACACTATTACCTATAATACTAGCCTTAATATGGCCAGCAGCATCAGATGGAGTATCAAAGATATGTTTGAAATCCACCCGTGTAGGTACGATTCGATCGATTTCTTCTATAAGATCAGTCAGAGTTGGTGGATCCATTTGCGAATTTAAAGTAATACCACCAGTTGTATGTGGACAATAAACAACACATACACCCTCATCAATACCGTAAGAGGAAACAGACGCTTGGACATCTTCTGTTATATTGACTAAATCTTGACGTTGTTGCGTATCTATATTAATCGTTATCATCTAACCTCCCTATTATTAATCACGTAACATAAATAATCATGCAACATAAATCTTGCATGATTAAAACAAGCTAAGAGTCTAACAAACTGATATTTAATACTAGTCAATCAAATAATGTTTTCTCCAATCTGAAGATTGAGCAGCTGCTATAAGCACAGTAAGTGATTTTGACAATGCTACCAAATCGTCAATATGTGCCCTTGGTGTTCTTAAAAAATGCGAATAAGCTCCGGGAAATCCCATAAGAACAACGTTCTGAGTAGCCATCATTGCAGACACGCAGTCACTTCGGCTAACATATGATTCGTTTTCCCGCATCGAAATTCCCTTCTCATTTAGCAGTCCAGACACTTCGCGCATCGCCGACAAGACATGTGGAGGAGTGACACCACCTCGAGCACCGCTCGCAAATCCTGCAAACAACGCTCCGTCACCACATCCAGGAACTGCTACAACATCACCATTATCATCAATTGTTGGTTTTCTCTCATGCAGATCAGTCACTGACATAATTGCGGGTAATTGTTTAGGATCAGTACGAGATATCAAACGCTGACTTCCACGCGCAAAGGCAGTATTACCCACACCAACCACTCCTTCTTCTTCATCTGTCAAAACTATCAAAGCATCAACATCGAATGCTGAAAGTACAATTGCTGACATCACAAGAGCTGTACAACCAAACGCATCATCTACTGAACCATACAACATACCTGTGCCCTTATCCCACTCCGCTGCAGTTTGAAACACTACTCTAGTCGCAGGCGGCAAATCAGTTATATCAGTCTTAAACACACTATTGTTACTATCTTCTCCAGTAACAATCATACCTTTTGCAGCAGAAACTAGATTCTGCGATTGCTCATCATAAAGTAGCGCAAGACCATCGCGTTCACCAGGAGTAATTCTTGGTTCATGAAATGCAGTCAGAGGATAAACACCATTTTCGATAGGACCAGTTAAATAACTGATGTTGTCCAAATGCGCAAATGCCCAGATCGGTTTTCTGCTCTGTTCACCCAATGTAATACAAACATTGCCAGTCTTCCTGTAATTCAAATCTAGGTCAACGTTATCGCCTAGAGCACCTTCAGACTTACTTTCTTCCAATATATTTCTAACTACCTCACCTCGAGTATATCTAGCACTTAGAGTAGGAGCATATGTATCTGCTAATCTCTTAAATGCTGTGAAAGAAGCTTCCGGTGTTATTAAGGACTCCATGTGCGTATACAATTGTGTATACGATTTAAGAGCTTCACCAATCATTTAGTTACTCCCTAATTGTGTTTCATAATTCCAGTGCAACACTATTGTCACACCTACCATATACAGATAACCAGAATATATCTTTGACAATCTGCTGATCAAACCTTAGATTATGCTGACCCCGACATATCATTTCGGGACAGGATAGTACTTGTTTTAATTGTGTTTGCATCATCATCATCGTATACACCTTCAAAACCTCGGAAAAACTTTTCGCCAATTTCATCCGCAAAATATGCAGCAAACAACTCTGTCGCTACTGGATAAATCAGTGGTGAGAAAATCTCAGGCACATTTCCTACTACAGGCAGCACCATATCAACATTGGGTCCAACCACATCATCCCCTTCAGGTACTATACCAACAGAATAACGTCCTACCCTATTCATAGGCTCCAGAATTTCAGCTACCCTATTATGGCCTCTACCAGCAGGAGAAATAACAAAAGTCGGAGTATCTGTATCAGCATTAGCAAAATACTGAAGATGAGCCCATTCTTCTGTATCTTGTCCCATAGCATGACTTCCAGCCGCCTCTAACAATTTTGCAGCTCCAAACAAAGCAGTTGAGTAGTTAGGACCATCACCTACAAAGACAAAATTCTTCTGGTCTTTAGTAGCTTTTACTACTTCCAAAACTTTGTCCCGACAACCCTCGATGGTAGCTTCAACCGCATCTCCTATCGAAGCAAGCTGTTGACGTAAAGCACCAGCCTGGTCTTGAGTCATCTTTTCCCGAACCTCCGCAAGCCGAATGGCTATCAAGAATAACGCTATCATCGATACACGATAAGATATCACTCCCGGTGCATGATCATATTCAGGTACTGAGCAGTCTAGAACAAGGTCTGCAATAGATGCAAGAGGTGATTCTGTATTAGCAGTCAAAGCTAGTGTAGTAGCTCCAGCCTCTTTTCCCACCCCAAGAGCTTCGCGAGTCCTAGCTACACCACCAGAAGCAGAAATACACACCAGTAAGGGGTTTCCCGGAAAAGCACTTTTGTTGACAGCCAAATTGTACCGAGCAGCTGTCATAGCGTTCAAAGGCTCAGTTGATATACCAGCTAACTGCTCAAAAGCCAGTTCGGTTGCGACAGCAGCCATATGAGAATCGCCACATCCCGTGGTGACTATGTGCTTGACCGACAAACATAGCTCATGGTCCAGCAATCTTCTGATACGCTGATCAATGATAGGTGTCTGCTCCCTAATTATTTCTGGCAAACGTTCCACTTGTGCAATCATAGTGTTATCTGACATAATTTAACTCCTTTTCATATTAATTGTTATTTTGTATTTTCTTCGTTCATAGACATAAATTCAAGTGTTTCATCAAACGATGGCAAGTGTCCTTTAGGACCAAGTCCTGTCACTGATATCGCACCAGCTGCACATGCAAACTCGATTCTTTTTTCTAGAGAATAGTCGGCAATAGTGCTTGTCAAGAAAGCTGCGTTAAAAGTATCTCCTGCACCAGTACTGTCTACCACTGGAACATTATACCCATTGTGACGAACAACGTCATCGGCAGTGACTGCATAGGCACCGTCACGCCCATGAGTAACAACTATAGTATGAGGACCATATTCTAATAAGTTCTTCATTTGTCCAAAATCAACACTGTCGAATCCTGTTGCTGCTCTATACCCATCAAAATTAAAGCTTGCTATATTAGTATGTGGAAGTACTTGTTCTAGAAAATTAGACCCCTCGCATGCAGTATCTTCAACATCGATCATGACCTGAATGCTTTTTGATTGTGCTATTGTTGCCAATTTTATGAAGGATTCTCTAGGTTCTGGCCAAATATACATATAGTTCACATTACTAAGTGCAACCTCTACCAGCTCAGGTTGATAACCTGTTTTTTCATTAGGCATCACTATAATAGCCTTTTCTCCAGTTGGGTCTAACAAAATAATAGTAGCAATAGTTGCTCCTGGTACAGTCTCAACACACTGCGTATCAACGTCATATTTTTCCATATCAGCCTTAACAATCTCTCCATATTCATCCGTGCCAATATGTGATAACGTTCTGACAGAAAGCCCTAGTGTACTAGCAGCACAGGCAAAATTAGGCTGCGGTCCCCCTGGAAGATTTCCAATCAATTCACTCGCAACTTTTTCGTCATGGCCTGGAAATCGGTCTACCTTAAGCACTATGTCAATACATAATCCGCCTACTGAAACAACATCTACTGATGATACAGAGCCACTTGCCAATTTAATCATTGCTTAGAAATCCTTGGTACAAACTGTCTGTGTAATTCCAAAGCTCGCTCAGATAAATCTACCGAAACTGTTGGAGGACCTAAGTTCTCCATTGTAATTGAAGCACTAATAGCAGCGCTAGCACCTGCATCAGATATGTCATGGTTTGGACACCAGCCTGCTAAGAAACCACCACAAAATGCGTTACCAGCACCAACGGTATTAATTATACGGTTTGCGTAAGAGGGTATCTTCCACACCTCATTATGGTCCGACTCATATAACATAGCACCTTGCTTGCCCATGCGTAGTACCACAACTTGAGGTCCTCGTTCAGCAAACCATCTTCCAGCATCAGTAGGATCTTGCACATCCGCTAATACTTCGCATGCCAGTAGGTCTGGTGAGAATATATTCACCATTCGCAAACACCGTATGATAGCGGCAATTCGCTTAGTGTCTGTATTGTGATCGACAACAGGCTCATAACTTATTGTAGTCCCTTTCTTAGAGTATAGGCTCATTATGTCATACTCAGCTTCTGAACCTCTCCCCAAGATATGCAATCCGGTGAGGTTACTGATATCTGGTATATCATGTTGCTCAACTACTAACTGTGAGTACCAGTCCTCAGCTGACACCCGAGGGATTTGCGTCCGCTCATCATTGCTATCAAGCAACTGCCATGCACGTGGTGTAGGTAAAGAAGTCAACTCAATATATTCTGTACGTAATCCTTTTTCAGATATAGATGTAATATTAAAATCCCGTCCAACTCTAGCCACCATACAAACGTCTTCTGACCAAATTCGAGACCCTAGTGCTGCGTATAACCCACCTCCGCCAAGCACGCCCATCGATGTAGTTCCATCCTCATGCACAAGGTCATCGATAATAATACCTCCCAGAGCAAGGTATTTTTCACTCAATTGACTAATGGACGTTGATAACCAACAGCTATTCTTTCAGATGCCAGATATAAACTGTACATTTGCACGGGAGGAAGAGTAAGCAATGGTGACATTGGTTCATCAACAGACGGTACATGGACACTGTTATCTGCTATCGTGGTTATTGTTTGTTCTCCTTCATCAACAACAGCCATGATGTAGGCGCCCAGTTCCTTTAAGTCACTACTAGCTTCTACCACGCGTGGGTATCCTTGTCCTGATGGGGCAACAAGCAAAACCGGATCACCTTTTTGTATGGTACGACCACGTAAAGCATGATGATATTCCTCTGCCGGCATTGGATGTCCAGTGAATTGAGGACCTTCTGCTAAAAGAGCAGAAACAACATGAGCAACACCATAGTTGGGTCCACTACCTATAATTGTATGTATCCTATGCAGTGCACCATGCTTAGCTGCATCTGCCAAAACCTCATCTAAAGACGACAACAACCCAAGTATTTGATTGGGAATATTTCTCAACTGTGCAATTAGATCATCATATGTGTCCTTAGCTAAGAAAGAGGACTCCCTACCCATAATAAGAGCTAAATTGATTAGTAAACCAATTGTGACTGTCGTAGTCTGTGCTGGCATTCCCAATTTTTTAGCACTCGGATTGATACTTGCATGTGGTTTTTCCAGAAACGGATTTCCTTCATAATCCGTGTCGCTAATCCCCACAACATATGACTCGGTCTGCAATGCGCGATCCAGCGCATCCCAGGTAGTAGTAGGTCTACCGCTTGAACTTATGACAACTACTGCGCTATTCTCATCTGCTATCAAACTACCATACATGGCATATTCATACGCCTGTATAGGTATGGCAGTAATTCCAGCATAATGTTCAAATGCATAACAGACGGCCATGCCGGCAAACCATGAATCGCCCGATCCCAGTATTAGGATATGTTTAACGCCTCTTTTCTGCAAATCTAACGCAATATTTTCAAGTACATTTTGCTGTTTTTCAAACTCTCTACTCATAACCGAGGACGTTGTACAAATCTCGCGCCACGAGTCCGCAATAGGCATCCACACGTCACCCTCTTTCTCAGAAGCTTCTCTTATGAGTTTAGGCATGTCAAGTATTTCAGACATAATACTCCTTTTATACTTAGTTTATTTTCCAAGATGTTCGACAAATGTATCTCGAAGACCATTCACGTCCACATCAACTACGACCCGTATAGTATTTGGCATCACAACTTGCAAATCGCCTTCTTCAAGATCAGCCAAATCCGGGGGACGTTGGTCAACAACAGTTTGACCACGAGTATATTTGCCAGACAATTCCACCGCAACAGGTAATTGCTTCGCTGTTATTGCGTTAGCGTTTAATATACACGCAACTGCTCCTGCATCACCAATACTAGTTTTAGGTCTGCCAAATCTATCTAACATTGACATGAGTAAATTTCCTGCCAGAGCAACACTGTTGTTGCTGCTATTAGAGAACGATTCTATCTCAGAACGAACAAATGCTACCTTTATAAACACATCCCAAATATACAGCAATATAGGTATACCAGAACCAAATACTATATCAGCTGCTTCAGGATCCTGACGGATATTAAACTCTGCCGTAGGAGTAACATTACCGGGTCCTATTGCACCACCCATAACAACAATTTCATCTATCTTCGACACCACTTCAGGATATGCGCGTATTAATGTAGCGATATTGGTAAGTGGGCCAAGGGCAACAATTGTAATCGGCTCTGAAACATCTGTTAGTTCTCTTCTTAAGAACTCTACAGCATGCACACTTAATGGCTCCGATACACTCTGTGCAATCTCAATCCCGCCCAATCCATTCTTGCCATGAATTTCTGCAGCATTTACCATAGTCTCCAGCAAAGGCACATCCATACCTCTGGCAACTGGTACATGAGATGCACCAGCAACTTCTAATACGTCCAGAGTGTTTCTGACCACAAGATCAACCGGAACATTTCCAGACACACATGTAACACCTCTAATGTCCAAGTCTGGAGACCTTGAAGCCAAAAGCAATGCCAGGGCATCATCTACTCCAGTGTCAACATCTAGATAAATCTTTTTGGGAACCATGATTGTCTAACCTATTTCACAATATTATCTACAAAAGCATTCCGGAAACTTTCCACATCTAAATCCATAACTACTTCTGTCATTCCACTTATGGATTTTTGTATTTTAGGTTGCAGTCTACTTAGTTTCCGTTTTCGTTGGTCAAATACAGTCTGTCCTCGTGTGTGTTCCCCGATAAGTTCCACAGATATTGGCATAACAGCTGTAGTTATCTCTTCTGGAATCAACAAACATGCTACCGCACCAGCATCTCCGATGCCCGCAGTATCTTCTTTCTTAGTAGTCAAATAAGACAACAGCAATTTACCCGCAATTGACTTGCAATTGTTGTCACTGGCAATCATTTCATCCACTTCTTGCTTGTCAAAACGCACTCTAGTAAAAACATCCCATACGTACAGCAAAGTAGGTACGTCCATATTGAACACCACATCAGCTGCTTCAGGATCCTGACGAATATTAAATTCAGCAGTAGGAGTTGTATTACCAGATCCTATTGCACCACCCATGATAACGAGCTGCTCAATACTCGAGACAACATTCGGGTAAATACGAAACAAAGTAGCTATGTTAGTCAGCGGTCCAAGCGCCACAATAGTCACCTTCTCCGAAGTGTTATCGATTTCCCTGGCCAGAAATTCCACTGCATGCTTATCAATAACTGTAGAGCGGCTAGCAGGCAAATCTATACCTCCCAACCCATTTTCTCCATGTATTTCAGTAGCATTAAACATTTTTTCCACTAGCGGAAACTCCATACCCCTAGCAACTGGAATATGAGACGCATCGGCAACATTTAATATATCCAAAGTGTTTCTCACAACTCTATCTATGGGTACATTACCAGCTACGCAGGTCACACCTTTTACATTAAGCTGAGGTGACCTAGCAGCTAAGAGTAACGCTAACGCATCATCTACTCCTGTATCAACATCAAGGAAGATATTACGGCCAGACACTATATATTACGCAAGACTCAAATGAGCCCTAGTACATCCTTAGTGTATCAATTAGCAGCTTAAAGAAACGGTCGCTATCAATTTTGACAGCAACTTCCACGTTAGCTTCTTTTGACTTGACCGACCCAGGTCTATCGTCGCAAACAGTCATGCCATAGGTATGAGCACCTGCTGTCTCTACAGCAACATGCATTGGTTCAAATTCTATGAGGGTGGGATCTATAATAGCAGCAACAGCACAAGGATCATGCATCGCAGCACCATCATGACTATGCCGTGTGCTAGTTGCTAAATAGAAGGTAAGTAGGTCAGCTACCACACTGGTTGTAGGGTTATTAATTGCTCGAATCTCATCAATATGTTCTTGTTTAGCCAAAACCTGACGAGTCAAATTAAGACCAGACATCAACATAGGAATTTGCGACTGATACACTATATCAGCTGCTTCAGCATCAACATATATGTTGAATTCAGCGGTAGGTGTAATATTCCCGTTAGTGCTGCTTCCTCCCATAATACTCATAAGCTTGACTCGATCACGAAGTCTTGGTTCCTTTCTTAAAGCCAATGCTATATTCGTTAATGGGCCCATAGGCAAAAGCACTACGTCAGATGTGCTCATAACAGTATCGATAATAAAATCGACCGCATGACCTTCTTTGAGCTTGGTAGTAGGCTCTGGAATTTCAGCACCATCCATACCCGATTTGCCATGCACCTGAGGTGCATAAACAGCTTCACGAAGTAACGGTCCTTCAGCACCACGCACCACAGGTATATGAGTCAAATTACCAACCTCCACCAACTTTAGAGCGTTAGTAGTAACGTTATCAATAGATTCATTGCCCGATACCGTAGTAATCCCCAGTACGTCCAAATGTTTAGCAGCCAAAAGAATGGCTAACGCATCATCATGACCAGGATCACAATCAATAATTACAGATGTCATGAAGATCCTCCTTGATTGTTAAGAGCGATTTTTGTAAGTCCCTCAGCCAGTTCATTGATATCAAATTCATCATCAGCATTGGCTTGCCAGAAAGTTTCAAACATATCTTTTGGCATAGCATCAACACCACGAAGCGCGCCGGCAAGAGACCCAGCAATTGCTGCTATCGTATCAGTGTCATTGCCGATATTAGTACCTCCTACTATCGACTCCAACGGGTCTCCCTCTGCAAACACAAAAAGACCAATAGCAGCTGGTACTGACTGACAAGCATCTACAGAATTACCTATACTGTCTTCTATCAATTTGATTGCTTCAGGTAAAGATTCAGCCTTAAGTGCTAAATTAACAGCGAGCTCACTCCTGACTAAAATACTCGGGCCTGGCACGATGCGTCCATGTTCCTTGGCAAGCTCTTCACCCCGACGTGCACCATATAAACAAGCCTTTACTACGGAAAAGACATCTGCGCCCTCTTCAAGCGCATGGGCCACACCAGCAGCTATTGCACATGCAGAAGAAATAGCGATCTGAGTCGAGTGCGATGGTATACACGTAATAAGAGCTGTATCACAAGCTGCATCAAGATTCCCAGGATGAATCAATCCTGCCGGTGCCACTCTCATGGCTGCACCATTTGTGGCTCCATGCGATGCTGGCTGTCTGTCTGATGTACCAATAACACCTACAAGGTTAGGATCTGTGCCTTCCTTGAGAGCTTGTACTACCAATCGAGTAGTAGGCCCCATGTTACCCACATGAGGAGACTCGTCTGCCCACTGCAATAGACACGCAACCCAATCATCATGGGTAAGTGACCCATCACACTCTATAAGTTTATGTGCCAAATAGAACATCTGACTAGCGTCATCAGTTACCTGACCAAGCTTGTTACTCTCTGCTCCGGACCAAGTATCTGGAGGAGGTTGCTGAAACGATCTGAGTGGTCCTCCAAACTTTGCAAATATTTCAGTATGATGCCACTGTTCCGTAGCAGCTCCAAGCGCATCTCCCATGCCCGCTCCAGCAAGTCCACCAAGAACATGGTTGTATAAGCGCTTCGCATCAATAGATTGAGTCATCTCTTGCTTCCTCCCACTCGTTTTATATACATGGCTAACATTTCGTCTGCATTCACACCTAGACAAACATTTGTTTTGGGCTCTCTGCCCCAATGATTTTTCCAATCAGCAACTGTCTGACCACTGCAAGGATGTTCCCCTTTAATAACATCAACATACAATTTCTTCGTTAAAAACAAATCCGGTTTGACCAAATATGCTATAGCTGATGAATCATGTACTGGCATAGTAGTCTCATTCCTATACTTCTTGTGGAAATCCAAATAATGCGGAGTAATCGCCGCAATCATATCAGTAGTGGGTGTTTGGCTTTTAGCAAGAGACGCTAGATACTTAGCATCCATCAGCACTTGTGTAGTAACGTCAAGACCAACAACTGTAAGATGCCAATCTGCACCAAACACCAGACTAGCTGCCTCGGGATCATTATGAATATTAGCTTCTGCCAATGGTGATGCATTACCAGGCACATCTACTGCCCCACCCATAATAACCACTTCTTTTACATTCTCGGCTATTCGTGGTTCGATCGATAGTGCTAATCCCAAATTGGTTAAAGGACCAATCGCTGCAAGCGTAATCTGACCGGGATGAGACATAATTGAATTTACGATGTGAATTGCTGCAAATTCAGAGCCAGCACTTCGGGGGGAAGGAGGCATAAAAGTCTCGCCCAAACCATCACTACCATGCACTCTGGCACCTTCGCCACCAAACTCTCGAAGTAGAGGTTTGTTAGCACCTTCAAACACCTCGATATGACTAAGACCAACTATATCTAAGACTCTTAACGCATTTTCAGTAGACAAAGATACAGGTCCATTACCAAAAATAGTAGTGACTGAATGCAAAGTAATTTCAGGAGAATTTGCTATTAAAGCAATAGCCATTGAATCATCAACACCTGGATCAGTGTCGAGGATAAGTTTATGAGATTCCATAACCTATAGTATTTTCGGATCCAATATATTTTGAGCCTTTCAGGTATCTGCACCCAGTGTTTTGCTTATTGCAATACCAAAACAAACAGTTAGTCCGCGCCTGTGCTTATCCCTTTAATCCTGTCGTCGCCACGCCTTGTATGTACCACTTTTGGAGTGCTAAAAAGACTATAATCACAGGCAACGAGGCTAAAGTACTGCCCGCAAACGTACGTCCCCAGAAAATCTGAGTTTGTGTAGTTTGATTTGCTATAGCAACCTGTATCATCTGTAAATCGGGACTGTTTATCACGATCAGAGGCCAGTAGAAAAGATTCCATATAAACTGAAATTCAAGCAAAGCCATAGTAATAATTCCAGGTATAGCATTGGGAAGAATTACATTCCAGAGAATACCCCAAAGTGAAGCTCCATCTATTGTCGCTGCCTCATCGAGCTCTTTGGGTATTTCCTTGATGAATTGAGCCAAAGCGAATATAACAAATGGACTGGCAAACCAAGGTATTATCAATCCCCAGAAAGAATCACGCATGCCTAATTTTGACACAACTATGTACAAAGGTACTATTGTGGCCTGAAACGGAATCAACATAGTCGCCACAACAAATATCAGCAGAAAGTTCTTGAAAGGAAAATCCAACCGCGCAAAGAAATAGGCACCCATTGTATTGAACACAAGTGAACAAGAAACCACCGCAACTGAAACAAACAAACTATTGGCCATAAATCGGTGAAAATGCAGTCCATACATAATCCCTATTTCACTGATTCCAAACATATCTAGGTATGTATCCAGGGTCCATTGGATTGGTAGAAAAGTATGAATAGTGAATGGATACAGATTAGCGAATATTTCTTTTTCTTCCCTTAAGCTGCCCAACACCATCCAAACTAAAGGAGCAACAAATATAACGATAATTATTAAGTATAGAAAGTTCTCACCTAACCACAACCCTAATTTTTTTAGGGTTTGACTTGGAGACCTTTCACCTAAAACACCAGTACTTGTATTCACAGTTTCCATATTATCACTTGACCATTAATAAAATTTTCATCGGATTAATACTCAACATCTGTCCTAAACAACCTCATCTGTATCATGCTGACAACCAATAACACCAGCAAAGTCACTACCGACATGGCGCTAGCGTAGCCCATATCCTGGAAAAGAAAACCGTATTGATAGATGTAATACACTATCACCTTGGTTGAATCCATGGGACCACCTTTCGTCATGACATAGACAGGGACAAAATTCTGAAACGAAAAGATGGTTTGTGTAACTACTACGAACATCAAGACCCGCTGCAACAAGGGCAAAGTAATATAACGCATAATTTGCCAAGGTTTAGCGCCATCTACAATAGCTGCTTCCCGATACACCACTGGTATACCTTTCAAACCAGCCATAATAATGATCATGCTAAACCCAAGATCTTTCCATATCATCATAGCAGTCATAGCTGGTAATGCTCTATCAGCATCTGACAAAAACACCTGTCTTGGTATTCCAAAAGCAGACAACACACTATTGATCAAGCCGAGTTGCGAATGATACATCATAGCCCAGATAATCGACACTACCACAACTGATGTGACCACTGGAGTAAATATTGCTGATCTCACTACTGCACTAGACCGCGTCTCCTTTTGAAGCAATACTGCGAACATAAGTGAAAGCAACACCTGAATTGGCACCTTCATGAGAACAAACAAAGCTGTCACCTTCATGGATTTCCAAAAATAAATATCCTCCATCATGAATTGGTAGTGCTGCAAACCAATAAAATCCCTGTAGCCGCCCAACAAACTATACTGCCACAAACTAGCTCTAGCAGCAGCAAAGATTGGCAAATACCTGAAAATGGAAAAGTTTATAAGAGCTGGCAGAATAAATAAGAATGCTATGAAATAATAACGGTTTCTCGGACTCCACAATTTAGCTAGGAATGACGAGGATTGATCTGTAGATGATATAGGAACTGTAGTCATTGTCTAATTCTTTTCTATATAAGTTCTTGAAATCCAGTAAACATACTGAAACAGTTTTGAGAACTGCTCCACCTCTTTTGAAAAATTGGCCGACTAAAATACCATATGTGCTTGAAACTGTTGATAAAAAATACCTCAACACAGATTGAGAGTTTGAAAGAAGGCACGGACAAATAATCCGTGCCTTCTTTCACAACAAGTAGCAATTATTAGTTAGCTGCTACCCCTCTATTAGTTGTTCCAACCAGTGTATTTGGCTGTCAATCCTTCTATCCTACCGGCAGCTGCGCCCAACAATTCTGCTGGATCGCCACCCTGTTGAATGTTACCCAGGGCTTCTGCATACATCTGGTGATACTCTGTGTATCCCGGAGTACCGATACGAGGTATACCAAAGTCATTCATGGCGTCTAGCCACAGTCTCTGGCTTCCACCTTCAGCATACTCTGGAAGCTCGTTGAACAGGCCTATGTTAGCAGGCAACTGTCTCACGTACTTGTAGAAGATTCGAGCTCCGTCATCAGATGAAGCATATTTGACGAAGGCTACAGCCTCTGCAAGATTTTGTGTGTTCGGGGAAATTCCATAGTGCCAACTACCAGTGTGACAAACCTGGGTCTTGAAGTATGGAATACCAGTTACACCCCAGTTGAAGTTACCTTCACCGTGAATTCTGTTAAGAGCACCAATTCGGTTATCAGGTGTTACCATGAAGGCCGAAATACGACTCTCAAAGATCTCAGGAATTGACTCTACTGGAGTAACTTTCTGTTTCTGATGCATGTCCTGATAGAACTGATGTGCTTCGATAGATTCTGGAGCATCTACATAACCCCTGAATGTTACACCATCGTCGCCCATACCTTTCCAAGCATCACTACCTTTGACGCCATTAGAACGTCTGAAGATACCATGCTCATAATCACCAGTCCAGGTACCTTGACCCCAACGTACACCCCACTGATCAGGTACGCCGTCACCATCATTATCTAAAGTTGTTTTTACCCATGCGTCCATTGCTTCATCCATCGTCCAAGAATCGGCCAAAGCTGCAGGTGGATTAATACCAGCGGCATCGGTCATATCCTTGTTGTACATAAGCAAAGAACAAGATTGTAGGATCGGTGGTCCCAAAAGTCGGCCACGGAAGCTACCTTCTTCTATAGACTGTGGGAACCATTGTGCTTTCTCATCAGCCGTAAATAGGTCGTTCATATCATAGATAACGCGATTGAAGCCATAATGCTTCATGTCAGGACCATCAGCCTGATACAAGTCCCAAGGCAAGCCAGCTGCAACAGAAGCCTCAATCTTGGGGAAAAGCTCACGGAATGGAATGGTCTCAAATTCGAGATCAACATAGGACCATTTTCCACCATCTATCTTCTGGAACTCACCTAACTGCTCTCTCCATGCATTCAACTGATCATCATCAGAAAGAGCGAGGAACTTCAAAGTGACAGGGTTCTTGTCGGGATCGGCATCGAGAGACACTGCTGAAGAATCAACTTCAACGATCTTCTCAACTTCGACGATCTTCTCAACTGGAACCTCTTTGATCACTTCTACTACCTCAGGTTGACAAGCGCCCAAGAGAAGGGAGGCCATAATCAAGCCTGATACTATATAACGAAGTTTCATAACTATTCTCCTCATGTAATACTTTTGACAGTGTTTTACATATTTGCTTCACAGTTACTTCTTACCACGTTCCCCCATTTAAACTCTAAAAAATCATTAATAACTAACAAGTTAGTTATCTCCTTCTTTAGTAGACCCTTTTTTTCCTATTGGCTTATAGTCCTAGCACCTCCTCGAAGAATTAGACGCGCATGCCGAATTTAATCTATGAAAACTAAATTTGAACAGCGCGATAGCATTCACATTTTATCACAAAGACCAGAACCCTTCCACTCAAAATTAACGGTGATTTGACTAAAGCCAATTAATAACGTTTATACTGACAGGTTATTTACACACTAAAATATTAATGGGTGAGCAAGTTTATGATTTTATACTGACACATTCTAGCAGTAGATTAAAAGCATCGTACAAATCTGCAAGCTTTATGTTTTCTTGATTGGTATGTATTGCCTTCATACCTAAACCAAAAGGAACACAAATAATACCTGAGCCATTTAGTGGATTGGCATCTCCTCCTCCGTCAGTCGTAATGTAATCCACTTGCACATCAAATTTTTTACATGCTGAAGCAAAATACCTAATACACAATTCATCCAATGAAACACTGTAACCTGGATAAAGATCTGTCCAAACAATCTCAGCAGATGCCCCGCTACACGCAAGAACTCGGGAGGGCGTCTCATCAATTTGTTTTTGTACATACTGAACTTTCTCTAAATCATGTCCCCTAAGTTCTCCAATTAACTCTACTCTATCAGGAATTACATTTGTCGCGTTCCCACCTTTCACGATTCCATAATTAGTTACTGTCTTGCTATCAATTTTGCCACAAGGTAATTCTGCTACGATTGCACTCATAGCCTTAATGGCATTAATGCCTTTTTCTGGTTCCAAAGCAGCATGGGCCGCTGTACCCCTAACCACTAAATCATATCGGAGTTTGTGAGGAGCGCTCACAATCACTGTGCCAACTGGCGTATCTCCATCAAGCACAAAACCCTGTTTAGATCTTATAGACTCTTTATTCAGATATGCCGCACCTCTTGCACCTATCTCTTCTTGTACTGTAAAAACTATTTCGAGTGAATGAATATAGTCTGAAGTTTCCACTATATGATGTAGCAATTCTAATGCAATGGCAATCCCGGCTTTATCGTCTGCACCCAGAATAGAATTCTGATCAGTATGTACTATGCCATCAGTAATATTTACGTTAATTCGATCTGGCAAACCACCTACCGGCATCACTGTGTCCATATGAGCAGTCAACAACAATGAAGACGAACTGTTGCCATCCACTCTAACGATAATATTACCTGTATCACCATTAAGATTATCGCCTGCATTATCCTCTACTGCATCTAAACCAAGAGCGCTAATGCGTGAGAGTATATAATCAGCAACATGACGTTCACATCCAGATGGGCTTGGAATCTCACAAAGCTCGACCAACGTACTAGTAATACGGTCAGTTTTCATGCAACAACGTTGATTCCACAAGATGCTTGTGAACAGATAATTGTTTCACTTATTTTTATCATGTTGATCATGATTTGATTGTAAATGATTCATCACCATATCACCAAAAACGGAGTCTGCATATTTGCTCTGTTCCCCTGTATCCATACAGCTAGTCAACGTACTAATACGGGAATGAATATTGGGGTCAAAGAAAAATGGGCACGAATACCTTTCCTTACCTGTTCTGTTTACCACTCTATGAGGTGTAGCCAAAAGCTTACCATTACTCCAATGGCGTAGAACCTCACCCGTATTCATGACAAAACAATCCTTTCTGTAAGGTACATCGATCCAGTCACCAGTAACACTCCTAACCTGTAGCCCACCGACCTCATCCTGCGCCAATATTGTTATAAATCCATAGTCAACATGTGGATTAGAACCAAAAAGATCTTCGGGGTCTTCCATACTTAACGATGGATAATGCAACAAACGTAACCAAGTGGTAGGTTTGACAAAATGCTGAGACAGACTATCAGTATTGAGAGCCAACTCAAACACCTTTACTAGCTTATGTGATAACCCTGCTAGTCTATCATGATAACCTGTAATTATTTCCTTAAATCCTTCAATATCAGATGGCCATTGATTGGGACCAGCAAGTGGAGCCCTCTGTAGCAGATCAGGGTCATCATGCGCTAATTCATGCAGCATCATAAAGGATTCGCTCTGATTTGGCCTCACAGCTTTTTCTATCTCGCTCGTTCTATCAGTAGAAGTATTAATAGGTATGTATCCACGATGAAATTGGTTAATTTCAATTCGCAACTTTTCTTCAGTATTCAAGGCATGGAACTGACGAGAAGCATTGAACACGTTGTCAATGAGATCATTGGCAATTCCATGATTAGTTATATAGGCAAACCCAATTTCGGAGTATGCATCATATACTTGCTGTACTAGAGTATCCATAGCCTGTGAATCGCCCCAATAAAGCGGAGTTAAATCAATGACTGGTATAGATTGTTTATTAGATAAATTCATGATTAATGTCCTTACACCAACTTCGATTGTTGTTCTATAAACCTTAATACATCAGTCCTATTAAATTTACCGCCTGAACCAACTGTCTTAATACTTAGACCCGCGGTGGCATGTCCCCACTGCAAAGATCTATCAATAGACAAACCTTCCAACTGCGCTGCTATAAATCCAGCGTTGAAAGCATCTCCTGCACCAATGGCATCAACTGTGTCAACTTGAAACGGTTTGGACTCAATTAATTCTCGGCCGGATACACAAATTGCTGCAAGTTCACCTCTCCGAGATATAGCCGTACGGTTCATACCTGCAAGCTCTCTGGCTGCCTGATTCATATTTTCATTTGGATACAATAAGGCAATCTCGTCACTTGCTGATCCGAAAACACAATCTGACAATTCGATGGCCTCTCTAAGATCATGCTCATACTGGCTTTTTAGCACTCCATCTATGTGACCTAAACTTCCGTGCATGTTTAGGTCAAATGATACGGGCACACCTTCGCTCCGCGCACAGTACATAGCACGCAACACTGTTTCTCTGGCAGGATCCTTTACAATAGATAAACCAGTACTATGCAACCATATAGGGTTATTGAAAACACTAATATCACCGTGGCTTGATTCAAGCATTAGGTCAGCACCACCATCTACTGGCCAGCCTTTCATAGTGTGTGTGCCATCAAAATATACAACAGCTATGACAACAGTTGTATATGCATTATCAATCTGTATCAACTTAGAGATATCAACTCCAGATGCCGACAAACTTCCAGTAACTATATTGCCAAAAGCATCTCTTCCTACAGCTCCGACAAACGCCACAGAAACACCCAATTGTGACAAGATCATTGCTGTATTAGCAGCTGATCCTCCACAAGTAAGCTCTGGCCTAGTTTTTAATTCCTTCCCTGTAGAATCCCTGTCAGACTTTACAACCATGTCTACACAGGCATCACCCAGTATAACTACCGTACCTGACTCTAGGTTTGCGACCAATTTCGTGCCGATTTGATGAACTGATGAATTTTGTTAGGGTCCTTGAGTTTAGAATTAGCCATGTTAGTGTGTGTAAACGAATCTACACACCAAGGTCTAACAAGCTTAATAGCATCCGCTACATTTTCTGGACTTAGTCCTCCTGCCAATATTACAGGTATATTTACGGCAGCTACAATCTTACGACTTACACTCCAATCATGTGTGCTACCGGTAGCGCCAATACCAGTATATGATTCGATATCAGTATCCAAAATAATATAATCAGATACAAGTTGATATTCTAAAGATAGACTAATCGAAGCATCATCCTTTACTGGAATGGCTTGCATGATTTTTGTGTCCGGTACTGCACGCCGTAATTCTGCTACATCTTGTACTGACATAGCGCTAATATCACCTGAAAGATGTATTACATCTGGATTGGTCTTAACCACTGTTTCAACAATCTCATCAAGCTCGCTAGCCACTGTAAGAGCCACCTTGCTAACATTAGATTCTGTCGGTACAGATGAAAAGATAGTTCCACACATAGAATAAGACACTTCGTCAGGAAGCCTACCAAGTTCACCGGTAGCAACGCCAATGAAATCAACTCCTAATTCGACACTGGCAGATACATCCTCGGGGGTTTTATGACTATATATCTGTATCTTCACTTGATTATCTCTGTGACACTGACCACCTAGTATATGTATTCAACAAAACATTGTTCAGCGTGACAATATCAATATCGAACTGACACCTAAAGTTAATCCCAACAGACGATTAAGAGTCACTGGCTCCTTAAAAAAGAGTATCGATAGTACAACAGCAACTACAACCGATAATCCTCTGATCGGAAACAGTATGCTGCCCTCTCCACCTAACTCAAATGCTGTAAACATACTCACGTAACTTATAGATCCACATAAACCAATTAACAAAGCTAGACCAATCATCTTCGATGATATTATAAATGGTTGTTTCTGAACAACATGAAGCACTAGAGCCGCAACACAGTACATTATATTTATAATAAGTAGAAAAGGAGGCGCATAAACCCCTTGCGCAGCTCCTAGTTTGTTACCGAAAGAATTAATCCCCATTCCAATCATTGCTACTACAGCTAGAGCTACAGTTACATCCATATCAGCCCTCTTTTACTGGTGTTTTCCACGACCACAAACTATGCTTAGTAAGCATAAAATCTATCCATCATCTATATTAGCTAATATTACTCACTATATCAACATATTCAGCCACCTTACTTGCGTCTACATTTGAACCCCAACCTTGAGGTTCAAAACATGACCCAACAAGCGCCCCATCAGCTTGGGCTAAAATTCTGGCAGCATTTTCGTGATTGGTATGACCACCTACAATAACTGGTAACTCTGGATACTTGTCTTTTAGTTGGGCAATCATAGACAAACAAACGTCCTCTTCAGGATGAGCTATCTCCACACCATTTGTACCAACTCTAATAGCCTCTGCTGCCACATCAACAAGTGGCTTACCGTTCAACCAACTAAAATGCATACTCTCAATTTCCGCCAACAATGACACATCATGTGCATCAATCTTATTTCTGTATTCGACAAGGCTAATAGGGTCTGATTCAGCCACACCAGCAGCAGTCATTGTAGAGCCTACAAGTGCATTAGATCGAACAAACACACCACCACATATTTTTGCTACAGCCAAGGAAGCTTCCAATGCATTCCATAGGATCTGTACACCTACATGGAAATCTTTAGGGCTATGTTCTTTGACTGCTTTCACTATGATGGCAAACGCAGCAAGTCTAGCAGGGTCCACATCTTGACCCACTGGATAGATTTGGTCAATAGTCTGAACAACACAACCATCAGCACCGCCAGCAATTAATGCCTTTACATCAGCAATAGCTTTTTCGAGCGACTTTTCTACATTTCCAGACTGATAAAATGGGGTCCCTGGCAGTGGTAGCAAATGTATCATCCCATACACCAATTTCTTGCCAGTAAATATTCCAGGATTAATCGAACTCTCACCTCTGACACGTACTTTGCTATTCTTATCTTTAGTGCTCATAATGCAACATCGCCTCCAAAACTTATGCTTATATATTTTTGTAGGTCCGCAATAAACATAAATGCGAACATTCAGATCTCATTAGATAAAATATCCAACATCATTTCAACGAAAAGCTCTTCGTCTGCATGCAATGCAACATGAGCATTTGGAGGTCGACGACCTCGGTCACCAGATCGATCGATGTCAACTACCGTACGACCATCCGTTAACTCACCCATAGTCTCAACATCGACATGTGCATATACAGTCGATATCACTTCGGGATTAATAATTGCACATACTGCTAAGGCGTCATGGATAGGAGCGCTTCCAGCTGATGCCATGGGCTGCGCTTTATCATAAGCAGAAATACGAACCTCAGCAAAAGCCGCAGCACAAACAGCAGCTGGGGTCCCTATTTTTTTCAAAGCGTCACATGTTTCCATTGTAAACAATGCTTCGTGTGTTGCATCAAGTGTTACTAATCTAATAGGACGACCACAATTCATAACAACACGGGCTGCTTCAGGATCTACCCAGATATTAAATTCCGCAGATGAAGTGCAATTTGCAACATGGTGCCCGCCACCCATGATTACTATCTCCGGAATCTTATCCAATATTTCAGGAGCCTGTCGTATCGCCATCGCAACATTTGTTAGTGGACCAACTGGTACCAAGCTTATATCGCCATCTGACTCTAAGTACGTATTAACCAGCCACTCAACTGCAGTAGCACCTTGCTTTTTTGAACTAGCAGCAGGTAAATCAAGATAATGACCATGAATGGTGTGTGGTTCTACAGCAGGTATGTTTGGTTTTCTACCAGGAGTTAAGGTAGCAGACAAAGGTAAGCTACAACCATGATAGACAGGGATTTTTGCACCTATATGGTCAACAACCCGGAGAGTATTCTCTGTACATATCTCTACTGGACAGTTGCCATTAACTGTGGTGATACCTAACAGATCAATGTCAGGAGATAATGCTGCAGTCATAATAGCTACCGCATCATCTGTACCTGTATCTACATCCATGATAATCTTAGTGCTCACTTTAATACTCCTTTGTACAACTATTGACTGTGATAACTATCCGATTGGGTTAGTAAGATATCCGCCAACGAACGTTCGCGCAATTGTTGTACTTATAACATGATGATTATCTCTACTCCAACTTTTCACTCACACACAAACTTAAATTTGATGTTGGTAAGAGAACAATTTCAGATAACAATCGAGAAGCAAATTCTGGAGCACAAGTATAATACATAAGTAAATACTGACAATACAATTATTCATGATTATTCAAATTTATGCTTTCTCAAACGCTAAGGATGCTATTACCGCTGCAAATCTAGGTGTGGATCAAATTGGATTCGTAGCTGGAGATTACGGCAAAGTGTATGGTGAACTTAGTCTGGAAACATCTGCTAGCATTGTAAATGCCGTAAGCGGAATTAGCACTTCCGTTGCACTAACTATGTCTACTGACATTGAAGAAATTGTGGCCATGGCACAATTCGTGAGACCCGACATAGTACATATATCAACTGATCCTTTTGATTTGGATGTACAAGCTATGAGAGATTTACGGATCAGGCTAGGCTCACAGACACAATTAATGAAGGCACTGCCAGTCGAAGGTAACAATAGTATCGACCTTGCTGAAGCATTCTCCACTACATGCGACTATCTCTTACTGGACACAAAAGTTTCTGGATTGCCCGGAGTAGGCGCCACTGGGAAAACACACGATTGGAATATCAGCAAGAAAATAGTCGAAAAGGTCAAATGTCCTGTGATATTGGCTGGTGGACTCTCTAGTGAGAATGTACTCGAGGCAATCCAGACAGTACAGCCATGGGGAGTAGATAGCAACACATCTACCAATATTGAAGGGGATAAAGTACGTAAAGACATGGTTCGCATTGCCAATTTCTGTGAGGCTGCAAGAGGTAATACTAGTACATGACACCCAAACTTCGCTTACCAGCAAGTGTGTGTCTACTAGGGCCTATAAATGTAGATGTCACGATGCCTATAGATAAATATCCTCAAGAGGGAGATGATGCCGGGGCCCCCTCATATAGTGTTGAAACTGGTGGAGTTGTAGGCAATACTGCAATCGCACTATCTAAGCTCGGCGTAACCGCTAAGCTCATAGGTTGTATTGGGGACGACAACTGGGGGAATTTAGCAGCTAAAGCTTTTAGGCAAACCGGAGTAGACATATCAGGAGTATCCGTACTACCAGGAGTAAAAACAGGACTTAATTTTGCTGTAGTAAGCAAAGGAGGAGAACGAACTTTTTTCAATGCATGGGGCGCCAACATTTGGGATAACACTCATAAATTCCCACTTCACATAATATCTAACACAGATATGCTACAGGTTACCGGCCACCCTTTAACTCGCTCTTCGAATAGACCTACATTGCTGAATGCTATAGATATTGCACAATCAAATGATATTCCTATAAGTATGGACACTAGCATTAGACCAGTGTTTGACAGCACCTCAGATATCCGTGCAGTAATACCGAAGCTCAATATATGTATTTTAGGATATGAAGAGGCCTGTTATTTGGTTGACCACAGTGATCCTCACACTATAGCTCAGAAAATCCTATCCCAGGGACCAGAACTAGTAGCGGTAAAATTGGGTGGTAAAGGATGTGTCTTGGCTAATTCAGACGAATGTATAACGCTACCATCGTATAAGGTAAAGACCATTGATACAACTGGGGCGGGCGACACATTCACAGCTGGGATAATTTTGGGGTGGCTATCCAAAATAGATATTAGAGCAACCGGTATGCTTGCTAATGTACTTGGCGCACTTGCCACCACAGTATGGGGAGCTGGCACCAAGCTGCCAGGCACAGAGGAACTAATTGCATACCTTGCTTCCATAAACAGTCAAGATAAGAACAAGCGCGAAACAGACCAGATACTCGAATTGTTCGGTTAACATCTCTAGTGCACAAGAAAGAACTATGATCGAGATGACACCTAATACAGGAGAAACCTAATGAAAACCTTACTAATAGATACAGATCCTGGTGTCGACGATGCTCTAGCCATTATGATGGCCAGCGCACATCCCGACACAGAAATAAAAGCTATTACTACTGTTGCTGGCAACGTAGATCTAGAACACACTACTGAAAATGCATGCAAATTGGTTGAGATATTAGATATAGATGCACCAATATACGTGGGTTGTGGTGATTCACTGCTAGATAATCCAGTTGAAGACGCAGCAGGGTTTCATGGCAACGATGGTCTTGGTGACTGCATTGGTGACGCTGATATTCCACCAGCATCGATTGAGCCTGTAAATGGTCACGCAGCTGAAGCCATATGTTCATATGGGAACAAATATGCAGGGGCACTAGACCTTGTAGCATTAGGTCCATTAACAAACATAGCTGTGGCACTAATGCTTGACCCTAGCTTACCAGAAAAATATCGTAGCTTAACCATAATGGGTGGTGCCATAAGAGCCCAAGGCAACACTAGCAATTACACTGCGGAATACAACTTCTATCGTGATCCCGAAGCAGCTAGAATGGTGCTATCTAGATGGCCGATGGTTACAATTGTTGACTGGGAGATAAGTCTAGCTCACCCAATTGATGCAAATAATCTCAGCAGATTGTTTGCTATAGATTCAAAGCGAGCTAAATTTTTTGAAAAGATTTCAAGAAAAACGCTGGCCAGCATAGAAAGCTTTTTAGTAAGCAAAGAGGAAGGCTACAGCGTAGAAGGTTCTGCTGGAGAAAGGATATTTTATGCTCCAGATCCAATAGCAATAGCAGTAGTTCTTGAATCAGATGTCATCACAAGATCTGAACAGCGATACGTCACAGTTGAAACTGCATCTGGACTGTCTCGCGGCCAATCAATGGTGGATTGGATGGGTTTTAGTGGCAAAACACCAAACGCAAATTTGGTGACTGAGATATCTACAGAGAAATTCTTGCAGATAGTAGAAAGAGCGCTTTCTTGAAAAATGCTAACACCGCTTAAAAAGCTGCAATCATCTGCCCAATCCCTAGAAGATAATATAGTAAGTTTTCTGGACGAACTGGTTTCTTTAAAATCCGTCAATGGATCAAACAGCGAGAAAGATACTGCGAATCGTATAGCAGAAGAAGCACATAAACTTAATCTCCAATCACAAGTAGAAGCTTTAGATAAGAACAGGCCCAACGTTTTGATAAGTCATGGTGAAGGGCCATTTGAATTCCTGTTCGTTGCTCACATGGACACTGTAGCTGCCGGAACAGAGGAAGCCTGGTCATCTCCTCCATTCAAACCTACCAAGCGCGACGGTCGAATTTACGGTCGTGGTACAGCTGACAACAAAGCTGGAGCAGCCTGTGCCCTATACGCTATTTCCATGATGAAAGATTTGCGTCTTATTGACAATAAGAATATTAAGATAACTTTGGCTGCGGTTTCTGATGAAGAATCTGGTGCCACAAGCAATATTGGTGTAAGGCATCTTTTGGACAATAACCTGATTCAAGCTAAAGGAGCAATATATACGTATGCTAGCGATGTAGTCTGTATTGGACACCGCGGTCTACTGAGATTGGAGATAGCAACAACTGGTAAATCAGTACATACCGGTGGCCAAGAATGGAATGACGGCATAGAAGGTACGAATGCAGTCACTGGATTGGCAGCTATTTTGCTCAAGCTTGAAGCTACAACTATCGATGCACCACCTCATCCAGCATTTGGCAATCTGCGCAATGTGGTAACTCCAGGAACTATATTCAAAGGTGGTGAGTTTGAGAGTGTGGTACCAGCCAATGCTGCAGCAATTGTAGATATCAGATTGTTGCCAGGTCAGGATCCCAACATTGTTCTTGAGCAAATAAACTTGTTGGTGGATCACGAAATGAAAATACGGCCCGGACTCAAGGTGGAACTGAGAGTAAAAAACAGTTTACCAGCAGTAGCTTTAGAAGATAATCATCCCTTAGTATCTATAGCTATTGATGTAGCACAAAGAGCAACTGACAGAAAATGGGAGGCTGTTGGAGCTGGTCCTGCCAATGAAGGTTATATGCTAATCAACTCGGGCATTCCCACTTTGTGTGGTTTTGGACCAACAGGTGGTAATGCACATGCAGCTAATGAATGGGTTCAAATCGACAGTCTCACCAACACAGTTGCAATGTATGCTGCTATTGCAGAGAGTTATCTCATTGACTGCAAAAAGCTAGAAGCAGCTAAACAATAATACAGATGTTAGGTTTATACTTATGACTAATAGAACATCTCTTAGCAATATTGATGTAATAACACTTGATGAAAAAGGGACTATTCACAAAAACGTTACATTAGTAGTCGAAAATGGCATCATAACGGAAATAGGCAATTCCGAAAACGATCAATTCGCTAGCACTGCAGTCGATTGCACAAATAAAGTAGCTATGCCCGGACTAGTAAATTCCCATTGCCACAGCCCAATGAATATGGTGAGAGGATGGGCCGAGGATCTTCCATTTGTTGAGTGGCTCGAAGCCATCTGGGTTGCTGAAAGTGGGATTACACCCGATGATGTTTATTGGGCTGCCGCTCTAGCTGCAGCTGAAATGATTCGCTCAGGTACAGTTGCCTATAATGACAAATATTTTTATATGCATCGTGTAGCTGACGCGGTGCAAGAAAGCGGTCTTAAGGCAGCTCTAACATGGACTGTATTTGGCATGGGGGAAGATACTGAAGTGGGATCAGGACTTGATGAAACTATAGATTGGATAAAAGAACTTGATAAAACTTCAAAGGGTAAAATCAAAACATATATTGGGCCACATTCACCATATTTATGCCCGGATGATTTTCTTCGTAAAACCGTGGAAATTGCCCATGAGCTAGGAAAGGGTATTCATCTACATGTTGCAGAAACAAAGGAACAAGTAGATCAGTCTATTGCACGATACAAATTGAGTCCAGTCCAGTATCTGGATAAACTCGGTATTTTCGATTTACCAGACGTCACTATCGCAGCGCACACACTACATGTGGATGATAAAGACATTGAAATACTTGTGAACAAGAATGTCATAGTTCCTCACTGTCCCATTACCTACATGAAACTAGCTATGCCTTTTCCTTCTATACAAAAGTGTGTTGATGCTGGTGTGCAAATCTCTTTAGGGACAGATGGACCTGGGTCTAATGCGGATATGGATATGTTCGCTGTTATTAGACAAACTGCCCTTATTCACAAATATCAGACGGTTGACCCAGCTATGGTGTCAGGAGATACTGCGTTACGTATGGCTACTCAAGCTGGCGCAAAAGCAGTAGGAATGTCAGACCATGGTATGCTAAAAGTTGGTGCTCCAGCTGATTTAATATTACTAGATATGAATGCTCCGCACCTCAGACCAGTCCACAATATTGTTGCCAACATTGTTCATTGTGTAAAAGGTAGCGATGTTTGCGATGTTATGGTGAATGGAAATTGGTTGATGCGGAATCGAGAACTAAAGACTCTTGACGAAGAACAAATCTTGTATGAAGCTGAGAAACGGGCACACAAAATAGTTGACAGAGGCAAAAAACAACTAAGGCAATATGCTCGTGATTAGCGCACAAGCAAATTGTCAATTCCACAATCTGTTATGAGCAACTCAACAATAAGGATGTAAAATAACCACAATGAATGATCCAAAACTTTATGAAGTAGTAAACAGACTAATGTCGGAAAGTATGCATCTTCAAAATGGTGAAAGTGTTTGTGTCGTTACCGATACTGAACGACTGCCATTGGCAAATGTTTTTAGAGATGTAGCAAATGAATATAACAGTGACCCTATACTGGTGGTAATGGCTCCTCGCCAACAACATGGTAGCGAGGTATCAAATATTATCAGTGCCGCCATGATGAAATCTGATGTGGTTTTTCAAGTAGTGACGCATGCCATGACACACACTGATGCTACCAGAGATGCTATGCAAGCTGGCAGCAGAATATTAGTGCTGAGAGGAATCACAAAAGACCTAATGCTTTATGGAGCTATCAACGCAAACTACAAAGATATTGCTATCACTTGCCAGAAAGTAGCAGAGTTTATGGGACAAGCCAAACAAGCTCATGTCAGCACCGATGCTGGCACAGATCTGGTAATGAGTATCGACAATCGGACTCCGCACATATTGGATGGCATTGTAAAAGGTCCTGGCACATTTGCTGCTATGCCAGATGGAGAAACAGCCATTAGTCCAGCAGAGGAAACAACGGAAGGAAATCTGGTAATCGAACATTCTATGGATGGACTAGGTCTGCTTGACGAACCTATTCATTTAACAGTCGTCAAAGGACGAGTAGCATCAATAGAAGGTGGCCAGTCAGCACAAATGTTGAAACAGATGATTGATCGGTCTGACAAAGATGCAAACAATATAGCAGAATTTGCAATTGGCACTAATCCTAAAGCACGTCTTATTGGCAATCTCGCTGAAGACAAAAAACTAGAAGGTTCGGTTCATATCGCAATTGGTGATAATCATGTTCTGGGCGGTAATGTAACTAGCAATATCCATCTTGACGGCATGGTGCTCAATCCTACCGTTGAACTAGATGGGAAATGTATTATCAGCAACGGCAAACTGCAATTAGAATAATAAAATGGAGGTGACTCATTAATATAATCGATTTAACTATGCCATTTAGTCCATCAGTGACAGCTCTTGAAGGGCATCCGAACATTTCTATGGAACCCATTACAACCCATAAAGCTGATGGGAGATCCAATACCAAGATTGTTTTCAGTATCCATACTAGTACTCACATAGATTCGCCACAGCATTTTTACTCAGATGGAACCACTATTGATCAGATGGATCTAGGTATATTTTACGGAAAAACTTATGTGTGCGATCTACGTCAGATTGCTAAACCAGGACATCCACTTACAATAGACGACCTAAAAGCCGGAGGCCTGCCTAACGAAGATAAATTACGTAACAACCGCATGCTGATGTACGCCGACTGGGCAGCAAGCAGATGGACAGGGCCTGACCTATATAAAGGTAACATGTATCTATCTGAAGAAACTGCTCATTGGTTGGTGAGTACAGGGATTGTAGCGCTAGCAATGGACTTTTCTGTAGACGGACACTATCCTTATCCTTGTCACCAGATATTATTAGCCGCAGGCATACCACTAATTGAAAACCTAATTAATATCGATCAAATTGGTAGCGCAGAATTCACTATGATTGCTTTACCAATGAAAATAGAAAAAGGTGATGGGGCACCCGCTCGAGTACTGGCTATTACTGACTAATGAGCAAACTAAGGCTTGACCATATAGGAATTATTGTCAAAAATCTACACAAGACGGCAGCCGCATTTGAAAACGCTATTGGACTTCCATTAGAGGAAGTGGAAAACTACAAGGAAATACTAAATATTGGTTTTGTTCCAGTTGGCTCAATGGACATTGAGTTTCTTGAGCCTACTACCTCGGAAGGATTAAATGCGGATTTTTTAAAAGAGAATGGTGAAGGAGTCCATCATATAGCATTTGAAGTTGAAGATTTAGACGCAGCAGTAGCTAATGCTGTCAGGAATGGGGTCCGAGTGCTTCTCGGTCCCACAGAAGGTGCTCGTGGTAAACGGATTGTATTTCTGGACGGCATTTCACTAGGAGGCACAATAGTGGAGCTATTAGAATCCCCCCAATCAACCGATCAACAATAAGGAGCCTGTTATGGATCTAAAATTACAAGATAAAGTCGTACTAGTCACTGGCGGAAGCAAAGGAATTGGCAAAGCTATAAGTCTAAGTCTATCTAAAGAAGGGTGCAAAGTAGCAATTTGTGCACGAGGAGAAGACCTTCTTAAGAAGACAGCTTCTCTTATTCAAAACGAGACGGGAAATGAGGTTTTGCCAGTAACTGCTGATCTAACTAAACCTACAGACGTAAAACTTATGACAGAAAATGTGATCTCTCATTTTGGACGCATTGATGTTCTGGTCAACAATGCTGGTAGTTCCCCAGGAGGTATTCTAGAGACCTTAACGGAAGAGGATTGGGCGCAATCGCTCCAGCTCAAATTTATGGGATATGTACGTTGCTGCAAAGAAATCATACCCCACATGCGAAAGCAAGGTGGTGGCAGAGTAGTCAACATTATAGGAAATGATGGGGTCAAATTTTCTTATTGGGAAATTACACCCGGTGCTGCCAACGCGGCAGGGCAGAACTTCACCTTATCATTAGCTGGACAATACGGAAAAGACAACATAACTTTTGTAGCAATAAATCCTGGTCCAGTAGAAACAGAAAGATGGGATGGGTTACTAGAGGCAATGGCTCGTGATCGCAATATATCTAAAGAAGAGGCCGATCGCCTGTCTAAAGCAAGTATCCCATTGGGCCGCATTTGTACAACTGAAGAGGTAGCTGATTTAGCCACATTCATGGCATCTGACCGAGCCCACTTCATTAATGGTACGATGATAGAAATCGATGGTGGTCAACGAAAAGCTATAATGGACACATAATAATGTTCGATGTTAAATAACATAAGACCACACAATATATGGTGTACAAACGTAAATGTTATCTGTAATCAAAAACAAGCTATATCAACTCATTGGAAAAACATCTTATAGATGGGTTCGAACCATTGTCACCTTAATGTTAGTTCCTATTCCTGTGCTTGCATTGTTTGTGTTGTTAGTTGAAGTAACAACACAGAGCATATTCTTTCTTGTTTTATGGACAATAACATTCTATTTGATAATATTTACCTTGTTAATAGTATTTATCAAAGCAGTCGACAGGAAGATTGTACGTAGCCCTTTCTATTTTATAAAAAACCTACATATGACCTCTGGCAATTCTTCACCACCTTTAGTTGGAGCTGAAATTGGAGTTGCTAGCGGCGTAAACGCTTCAACAATATTGAAGTTCCTGAACATGCAAGAACTGATATTAATTGACCCATGGGAAAGAGCAATAAATAATAATGAAGACAGAGAGAAATACTTGTTTCATAAAAATAGATATGAAACTACTTTAGCAAAATTCTCTAACAATACTAAGGTCAAGATAATCAAGAAATTTTCTATAGAAGCTGCAGAGATGTTTGACGATCAATACTTTGACTTCATATACATTGATGGTGATCACGAATACGAAGCAGTAATCAAGGACCTCTATGCGTACTATCCTAAACTAAAACAGTTCGGAGTTATGTGTGGAGATGATTATGGACACCCTAGTGGTTTAGGAGTAGTTCAGGCAGTTCAGGAATTTTCTATAGAAAAACAATTACTGGTTAATTACAGGGAAGATAATCAATTCTGGATGGTAAAGACTACCTTATAATCAGACATCTCACAGCTCGAAACTTAAATCATATCAGCATATAATCACTTAATGTAAATAACTAAACCAACTTCAATAATGTCAACTTCAATCCTATGTAATGAACAACTACCTCTACTACGAGGAGAAGGCCGTTATATAGATGACATTCAATTCTCCAATATGCTCCATGTCACATTCGTACGTAGTCCTTATGCGCATGCACGCATCAACAATGTAGATACCGAAGTAGCCAAAAGACAGACTGGGGTTATTGCTGTGTTAAGTGGCCTGAATATACATGCGAACATCCAGCCGATAAGACCACAGCTGAAAAATCCTGGTTTTCAAGCCACCAACTGGCATGCTATGGCCTGGGACAAAGTACGCTACGTAGGTGAAGCAGTTGCAGTTGTTGTGGCTTCAGATCGGTACATTGCAGAAGATGCTGCTGAGCATGTTATTGTTGAGTACGAACCACTACCAGTGATAGACTCAGCAGCAACCGGTATGCTAGCAGATTCTGCTCGTGTACATGACAACCTCAACAGTAATATCTTGCTAGAAACACAGTCTGGGATCGACAAGGACGACCCTGCTTTTAAAAAGGGTGATATAAAAGTCAGCGCTAACTTCCGGCATCCACGCGTGACAGGAATACCAATTGAAAACTGTGGGGTAATTGCAGACTATAGAACTAATACAGATGAGCTAGTCGTTTGGTCATCAACCCAGATTCCTCATGTGCTACGTGATGCATTATGTGATTCGCTTGGAATATCAGCACACCAAATCAGAGTTATTGCGCCAGATGTTGGTGGTGGCTTTGGGACTAAAATGCAAGCTTTACCAGAAGAAATAGTCGTATCTTATTTAGCACGATTATTACATCGTCCGATTAAATGGACGCAGGACCGCATGGAAAACATCAAGGCCAGCTTTCATGCACGAGATGTGTTAGTTGAAGCAGAATTATCTGCCAATATTGACGGAACCATAGTTGGAATGAGAGCCAAGGCAATATGTGATGTAGGAGCCTACAATTCATTTCCTCTCACAGCAGGCCTCGAGCCATTTACTATAGGTAGCGCACTCGCAGGTCCTTATGACTTTGAGCACTACTCCTACGAAGGTTATGCTGTTTCTACGAACAAGTGTCCAATGGGAGCATACCGAGGAGTCGGATTTGTGTTAGGACCTATGGTAATGGAAGGACTGCTAGATAAGTTGTCTCAAAAGATAGGAATGGACCCTGCTCTCTTACGTAAGAAAAACTTAGCCCAACCCACAGACTTTCCATTCAAAAGCCCTGCAGGACCAATCTATGATAGCGGCGACTACCCAGCATTACTAGATCTAGCGCTGGAAGAATCAAACTATTCAGCTTGGCGAAATCTTCAATCTGAAGCCCGTAATGAAGGTCGGTTGCTAGGTATAGGTATGTCATGCTTCATCGAAATGACTGGCATGGGGCGCGACACCTATCGCAAACGAGGAATGATCAATGTACCTGCTTTCGATGCAGCTAGACTGCAAGTAGATCGCCATGGCCACCTAGAAGCATTTATTAGTACGCCATCTCAGGGACAAGGTCAAAAAACAACCTTTGCCCAACTGATCTCTAGCTCATTGGGTGCCCCACTTCATGACATTAAAGTTCACCTAGGCGATACAGCTACTACCCCTTACGGATCTGGAACATTTGCCAGTCGAAGTCTAGTAAGTGGCGGTGGAGCTCTGTTAAAAGCCACTGAAATGTTACAAGACAAACTCGTTAGAATAGCAGCGGCTTACTGGCAAATCGATAACAAGGATCTGCAGTATGTTGATGGAAGAATATCCAACCCAAATCAAAGCTCAGAACATCTTAGTCTAAAAGACTTAGCTGATCTAGCATACACTCCGTTTCAGAAACTACCACCTAGTGTTGAACCAGGACTCTCGGTGCATGTATCATACAACCCGCCTCCCGCTGTCAGTTCATCCGCAGTACATATGGCATTAGTAGAAATAGACAAGAACACGTATGAGGTGAAGATCAAAGACTATGTTGTAGCTGAAGATTGTGGCACCAAGGTCAATCAAGCTATTGTAGAGGGACAGGTACGAGGAGGAGTAACACAAGGTATAGGAATAGCATTATTGGAGGAGTTATCGTACGATAGTGAAGGACAATTGCTAAGTGGATCACTAATGGATTATCTTGTGCCAGGAATATATGAAACACCTGTCATAAAAATAGTCAGCATGGAAACTCCTTCTCCGTGGAGTGTAGGAGGCTTCAAAGGAGTAGGAGAAAGTGGAACTATAGGAGCACCAGCTACAATCACCAACGCTATACTAGATGCACTAGAAATATCAGCTCAAGATATACAGTTGCCGCTAACACCGGAGCGCATATTTAGATTGAAAAATGAGAAAAAATCATGATTTTGTACAAGCATGGTAAGTTGTTTAGGTCAACACAACTATATGAAAATTGAACATTCCAAAGGCATTGGAGAGTCTATAAAGCGATTAGAAGACAAGCGTTTTCTGCAAGGTCAAGGTCATTATATAGATGACTTGCAATTGCCTGACATGCTACATGCCGCTGTGCTTCGCAGTCCTTATGCTCATGCCACAATCACAAATATAGATGTTGATTTCGCGCTTGAACAACCTGGTGTAGTTACCATATTGACATTTGCAGATTTGCATTCCGTAAAACCAATACCAATACGACTAAATCCTTACGGATCACTTGAGCCATTTCTACAGTACCCGTTAGCAAACAAACGAGTACGATATGTAGGCGACCCTGTCGCTTTGATAATAGCTCACAGCCGCTACCAAGCTGAAGATGTCTTAGACAATATTGTTGTCCAGTATGACCCATTACCAGTCAATATAGATGCCGAAGACAAGGTGAGTTGTCCCTTACACCATGACGCAAAAGACAATGTAGCATCCAACTTCGTACAACAAAAAGGAGATGTGGTTGAAGCGTTTAATAAGGCCGAGCATATCACTAAACTCCGATTTACCTCTGGGCGACATAGCGGCGTACCACTCGAAACGCGTGGTTTGATAGCCAACTATGATGCAACCCAGGAAAAATTAAAAGTGTGGGGTCCTACCAAAGTAACTCATTTTAATCGTGGTGTACTTGCACACATGTTGGAAATGGAAGAGCACACAATTGAAATGATAGAACCTGATGTGGGAGGAGGGTTCGGGGTACGCGGTGAATTCTATCCTGAGGACTATCTGATTCCATACGCAGCTCTTATGCTTAAACGTCCGGTCAAATGGATAGAGGATCGTCTAGAAAATCTGATGGCCTGTAATCATTCCCGAGAACAAATTTACGAGATGGAAATGGCACTCAAAAAAGATGGCACCATCTTGGGAATAAAAGTTCTTTTGTCGAACGATCAAGGAGGTTATATTCGTACACACGGGATAATTGTACCCGAACTAAGTGCAGCAATATTTCCCGGTCCCTATCGCATCCCTAATTATCGGTGTGAGGTTCGTTCAGTACTGACCAACAAGACACCTGCTGGAACATATAGAGCTCCGGGACGCTATGAATGTAACAGTAGTCGAGAGCGATTATTAGATCTTGCAGCGTCGGAACTCATGATAGATCCTGTCAAAATACGATCAATGAATCTCATACAACCTGAGGATATGCCTTATGAGGTTGGCACCGAATCGTTGGGTGAGAATATTGTTTATGATAGCGGTGATTATCCCTTTGCATTACAGGAAGTAGTCCGCTTATCCAAATATGAAGAAAATCGTCATGTTGACCATGATAACTTGTCCAACAAGAAGGTTGGGTATGGAATTGCGTGCTTTGTAGAAAAAACGGGCCTTGGCCCTTTCGAAGGAGCACGAATAGAGATTGATCAAACTGGAGCCATAACAGTAAGCACCGGAGCTGCCAATGTTGGCCAAGGCCTTGAGACAACATTGGCACAAATAGCATCATCTGTACTTACAGTATCACCTGACTCAATTCAAGTATTACATGGCGACACTGACCTTATACCTTATGGAGTAGGTAGCTTTGCTAGCCGAGCTACCGTGATGGCGGGAAGTGCGGTTTACTATGCAGCTCAAAAAATCCGTAAAAAATTACTGAAGATAGCAGCTCACACTATGAATTGTCAGGTTGAACAACTTATAATTAGCGATGGGGATATTTGCATGATCGACCATCAGGACAAGCGGTTAACCTTAACACAGGTAGCTCAACAATCTAGTCCGCGAAATTGCCCGCCGGATATAGAGCCAGGACTCGATTTCACCCACTATTTCAGATGTAATCAAATGACATTCGCACATGGAGCTACTATAGTGAAGGTAGAAATAGATATTACAACATGTGCAATTGTTCCCAAGCACGTATGGATAGTCTATGACATTGGTAAAGCAATAAACCCACAAATGGTAAAGGGACAAATCGAAGGAGGAGCAGTACAAGGATTGGGTGGAGCCTTGCTAGAAGAATTCAACTATGACCCGAGTGGCCAACTAACAAGCGGGTCTTTCGTAGACTATCTCCTCCCTACAACTACTGAGACACCTCTTCTGGAATCAAAAAGATTAGATAGATCACCATCCACCCTAAACCCGATACAAGTAAAAGGAGCAGGAGAATGTGGCATAGCCGGTATAGGAGGAGCTTTGGCCAACGCAGTGGCTGATGCCCTTGGCGATTCAGGTAACAATGTCAATGTACTACCAATCACTCCTGAGAAAGTATGGCAATGGTTGATGCCGATGCAAGACAAAACAAATTAGACAGTGCTATAAAATAGGAATAATTATGAAACCAGCACCTTTTGATTATTATGATCCTGACAGTGTGGAAGAAGTACTGGACCTACTACAGCAATATGGAGATGACGCCAAAATTCTAGCTGGTGGTCAAAGCCTGGGACCATTATTAAACATGCGCTTATCAACACCTCAAATCATAGTTGATTTAAATCGTGTCGCAGATTTGGAGTACTACAAATCAGATAATACAGGCCTAAGAGTGGGTGCCATGACCCGACAAAGCACACTAGAAGATGATACTAACCTTAGAACCACTCAACCCATTTTAGCTGCGTCAATCCCCTACATTGGACATCGATCTATTCGTAACCGCGGTACAGTTGGTGGTAGTGTTGCCCATGCCGACCCCGCAGCAGAATGGCCAGCTATAATGCTTGCATTAGATGGAACTATACTAATACGCAATACGAAAGGTACAAGAACAGTGGATGCCAGTGATTTCTACGTTTCAGCTCTAACCACCGACTTAGAACCTGATGAAATACTAGTAGAAATCCAATTGCCCAACTGGGTCAAAACATCCGGTTGGTCATTTATTGAATTTAGCCGCCGGCATGGTGATTTCGCAATACTTGGAGTAGCTGCATATTTGACTCTAGAAAATAGACGGTGCACTAAATCTCGTATAGCAATTATTGGAGGAGGACCAATTCCAATTAGAACAAGCAAAGCAGAATCAATGCTTATAGGAGAAACAATAAGTGACGCACTCCTTAAGGACGTAGCAGAACAAGCCAGTAAAGAACTTGATCCAGATAGTGATATGCATGCCTCTGCGGATTATCGCCGCCATCTCGCATCAGTATTGGTCTTGTCCGCTCTACAAAAAGCAACGGAGAGAGCTAACAAATCAGGAGGCAAATAATGGTACAAGAAGCTACAGATAATAGTAGGTTAATCAAACTCACAGTCAATGGAATTGAGTATGAAAGAAAGGTTGAAACCCGAGTCACTCTGGTCGACTTTATACGTAATGAACTGGGTATTACTGGAACCCATGTAGGTTGTGAGCATGGAGTATGTGGAGCTTGTACTGTCATGTTTGATGGTCAACCAGTACGATCTTGTATTATGTTAGCCGTACAAGCCGACTCACATTCGGTTCAAACTGTAGAAAGCATGTCGTCTGGCGACCAGCTACACCCAATCCAACAAGCCTTTTGGGAGAACTTTGGTTTGCAGTGTGGTTTTTGTACACCAGGTTTTCTACTAACAGTACAGGACCTATTGTCACGCAATCCTAACCCAACCGATACAGAAATTCGTGAAGAATTGTCAGGGAACATATGTAGATGCACCGGATACCAATCCATCATAGCCGCAGTTAAACAGGCTGCAATTTATATGCGTCAAGAATAATGAAATTCCTAACCGAGAGTTTAGGAAAACCACTAGCTCTGTTAGCCTAATTCAAAGCTTTAACAACTTCAACGCCATTCAGCATCATCGAATACAGAAAAACATGGTGTAGCAAATCACCATCATGTGGGACAGCACCATACTCTTGTGCATCAGATACAGACATGTCATAGGTAGCCACACAGTTAGCTGGTAACACTACTCGCTGCTGGATATTTCTAGCATTACCACGCAAATGTATACCCATGGCTAATTGATACGTGCAAAGATCTGTACAATCGCCAACCACTATAAATGTTGTAACTTCTGGATGACCATCAAGCCATGAGCCAAACTCGGTATCAATAGTAGCGCTAATAGAGTTTTTCTCTATAACAACCATATCACTATAAAATTCCAATTCCTGAAATTCTGGGACTGACTCCGCCTCTGCAGTACCACGCACACAATGAGGAGGATAGGAACCAAATTCTATATCATCAACTTCATGGTTATCTTGGGCCAATATTATATTTTCTACTCCCATAGCCTGACCCTGTTTGAAAATATCCACAATGGGTTTAATAATAGCCTGAACACGAGGGCTTGCCAGTGCACCTTCGTAACAAAATCCATTTATTACGTCAACTGAAACTATAGCGGTAGACGAGGGGTCATTAATTACATCTTTCAACAACAATTCTGGTAGATTCGCTTCCCATGCCAAAACATATTCCAAAAAAGGTCTACTATTATTTATTAACGTGTCGACATTCATTGTCTTTTCTCCAATGATCTGTTTAGTATTTGTATTTTAACACGGCATAACTTGTAAGCTTCAACCATACTTCATAAAACACCAGAAATATCAGCGTGATAACAATACTATAGCAACTATTGCCAGACCAGACCCCATAAGCTTCGTGGAAGTAACGGGCTCCTTTAACAAAATATATGCTAACAGAACAGCTACAACGAAACCTAAACTTGTGATTGGAGATACAATGCTCGCATCTCCACCAAGATTAAATGCGCTCATCGTAGCAAATATTGCAAAACCTGCGCTCAAGCCTGCCATAGATGCTACTCCAGCCATCCTCGGTGCCAACACAAACGACTGATTTTGGAAAAAATGTATAGCTATGGCTACCATAAGCACAACTAAAGTCTCTACTACCATGAAACTGGCTGGATAGACTTTATTAATACCAGCGACCTTCCAAAAAAAGTTTGACAACCCAAAACCCACTAAACCTCCTAAAGCCAAGACAATTGGTAAGCTCATGTTTTTTACCTCTGAATTAATACCACCTAAATATTTATCATGTTTGGTCTAAACATCATTGAATATTTCTAGCAATTCCACTCCAGTTTTGGACCACTTATAATCATAACTTATGTATTTGTAGTGTCACATCTAATAAATAATAAACCCAGTTGCGAGTATAGCGATTGCATTTGAGCATGTCATGGCTATAATAACCTTGCTATTATATATACTGCAACAAACTACAACAATTAATACTATACATAATTCACTAAATTAAGTGTAAGTTTATGTCTACAAAACAACTATTTCGCGCGCCTACAGCAGCACCCACAATAGCTAACTTACCCAAATGTAATATTCATACACATCTTGAAGGCTCAGTGCGGCCTAGTACCTTTATGAAACTAGCAGTTGAACATGGGATTGAACGGCATCCGTCATTAGAAATGGTTTCACGAGCTATGCAAGTTACTGGCGCTGAAGAAAGTCTAGTAGATTATTTGGACAAGATTAGTTATGGTTACCAAGTGTTCCTTGACAAAAAATCTGTGCAACGTATTGCATATGAAGCTGCAGAAGATGCAGCCTTGGATGGAGTTGTTTATCTCGAATTGCGGGCAGGTCCAGTCACACATAGCCGTACAGACTTTCCCGTAGAGCAAGTGATAGAAAGTATTCTTCTTGGATTACGCCAAGCAGAAGATAAATACAATATAGTCTGTCGGTTAATAGTGTCCGCTCTTAGAAATCATGACCCCAAGGAAAATATCAAGCTAGCACATACCGCGATAGAGTTCAAGCATGATGGTGTGGTTGGTTTTGACTTAGCAGGAGATGAAGCAGGATACTTAGCTCAACCTCACGCTGAAGCATTTAGTATTGCAAGAAGTAACGGTTTGGGAATTACAGTACATGCAGGAGAAGCGGGAGGAACAGACAACATACTGTATGCGGTTGAGCAACTAAAAGCCACGAGGATAGGACATGGGATTAGAAGTATAGAATCTCAAGATTTAGTAAAATTACTTAGTCAACGTAAAATCCTACTTGAGTTGTGTCCAACAAGCAATGTCCACACAAACACTGTTGATAGTATAAAAGATCACCCTGTATTGAAATTCTACAATGAAGGGATTCCAATCTCAATAGGAGACGATGATCCCATAACGTCTAGAACGAGTGTTTCTAGTGAATTAACGCTATTACAGAACGATTTTGGCTTCGGAATAAAGCAAATCAAGGCCATTCAACAAATGAGCATAGAGTCCGCTTTCATTACAGACCAAGCACTTAAGAACAAACTGTTACAAATATTATCTACTCCATAACAAAATAGATTTTAGCCAAACTGAGGTAATGCATATGAAGCCTGAAACTAGAGACAAATTGGCGTTTGATAGCAAAGCAGTCTATTACAACCCAGACCCCAGTACAAAGTCCATTAATGCCCCCCTATATCTTTCTAACAACTTTCAGTATGACGAAGAAATATACCAAAACATAGTCGAAGGAGCTCGAATCACAGAAAACATATACGGTAGATGTGGCAATCCAAATGAAACATTACTGCAAGAGCAGGTAGCCGTGCTTGAAAACGCAGATGGTTGTCTTGCTCTCGGATCAGGCATGGCAGCTGTTGCAACAACTTGCTTGGCTTTACTTCGTCCTGGTGACCATATCGTATCTGATTGGACTACCTATAGCTCTACACACGAAATGTTTGATCATAGACTCACAGACTTCGGGATTGAAACTACATTTGTAGACTGTAATGACATAGAGACTGTAAAGAAAGCAATAAAAGGGAATACAAAAATTCTATATTTTGAAACAATAGCTAATCCAAACATGAGGGTAACTGCAATACCCCCTCTAGTAAAATTAGCTCGTGATAATGATCTGCTTGTAATATGTGATAACACATTTGCTAGTCCGTATGTGATGCGCCCACTTGATTGGGGGGTTGACATTGTCGTAGAAAGTGCAACCAAATTTATGGGAGGACATAACGATGTCTTAGGAGGCATCATAGCTATTAAACAAACTAATCTGCCGGATGATTTTTTACATGATTTGCGCTGGAGCACACATGTAAAACTAGGTGGAGTTCTCTCACCATTCAATGCGTGGATGCTTCTACGTGGACTTCAAACCTTGCCCGTGAGATTGGAACGACAATGCAAAACAGCTATGAAGCTAGCACTTTACCTTGACGGTCATCCGGCAGTCCAAAAAGTACATTACCCTGGTTTAGTCTCCCACCCCAATCATGAAATAGCAAAAACGCAAATGCCTAAATATGGTGCTATGCTTACTTTTGAGGTTGCAGATGGTCAATCAGCTATCGAGGTCTGTGACAATCTGAAGTTGTGTGCATTTGCGGCAAGTTTGGGTAGCGTCCGAACAATTACACAAATACCTGCTACCATGGCCTTTCTGGACATACCAAAACTTGAAAGGGAGAAAATGAACATTAAGGATGGCATGATCCGCGTATCAGTAGGTTTAGAAGACCCAAATGATGTTATCAACGACATTGGCCAAGCACTAACTCAAATAACAATCAACAAACAATCTTAAACTACGGACTCTTTCGTTCATAAAATGTATAATCGGACTATAGGAAATGAGAGCAGATGAAAAATATATCTTCAGAAAACTTAAGCGCTGCCCAGCACAGTCTCATTGAAGCTGCCATCGCTGCGACTGACACCGCATATGTACCCTATTCAGGATACCATGTTGGTGCTGCTGTCCTTACGCGTAGTGGATCGGTCTTTGCGGCATCTAACGTAGAGAATGTTGCTTATGGACCAACAGTGTGTGCCGAGAGAATGGCTATAGGGAAAGCGAACGCATCTGGAGCACGTGATATTGTAGCAATAGCAATTAGCTCACGCTCTGACAAATTTGAAAAAACAAAAATTGCTTGTGGTCCTTGCGGTAGTTGTAGACAGGTGATTTACGAAATGTCACAAGTGTCCGGGTACAATATCGATGTTATTGGCTCTACCATTGATAAGAGTAATATTGCTGTATCTACCATTGAAGACTTGCTGCCCTTACGTAAAAAAACATATGCATCTGTAAATCTTATATCTTCTGAAAAACTAAACTCTGACCAACATAGTCTCATTGAAGCTGCCATAGATGCGACTGACACCGCATACAATCCGTATTCAGGATACCATGTTGGTGCTGCTGTCCTTACCCGTAGCGGATCGGTCTTTGCAGCATCTAACGTAGAGAACGCTGCTTACGGATCCACAATATGCGCCGAGCAAATGGCTATAGGTAAGGCTAACGCATCCGGAGCACGTGATATTGTAGCAATAGCAATTAGTACGCGCTCTGATGACCAAGAGAAAAATGAGATTACCTCAGACCCATGCGGTACTTGTCGTCAGGCAATTTATGAAATGGCGCAAGTATCTGAATGTAACATTGAAGTGATTATGTCTGACAAGAACAAGCGCAACGTTATTGTTAAGTCCATTGAACAATTGTTACCTTATGCTTTTGGCCCTTCTCAACTACATATTGATGTTGTCAAAGGTAACCTGTAAATTGTAGCTTTACGGATGTCTTATATAGGTTAGTATCATGGGGTCTGATTCCAACATTAATCTGTCAAAACTCTATCACATTGGCTGTAGTCGAGGTGAGGTCGGACGCTACGTGCTATTACCTGGAGATCCAGGCCGAGTACCTATGATAGCTAATCTTCTTGATGACGCTCAAGAAATTTCGCATAACCGTGAGTATCTTACTTATACAGGCACATTGCTAGGTCAAAAAGTATCGGTAACATCAACTGGGATGGGCTGTCCTTCTACAGCAATTGCTATTGAAGAATTAGCAATTGCTGGAGCCGACACTTTCATTAGAGTTGGCACATCTGGTCCTATGCAAGATTTCATAGAAGATGGTGACCTATTAATTGCATGGGGGGCCATTCGTGACGAATACACTTCCAAACAGTATGTCCCACCAGAGTATCCAGCAGTAGCTGACCTGGATGTAACACTAGCCCTTAGACAGGCTGCTCGCAACCGTGGAGTACGACACCACGTTGGACTTACACAATCCAAAGATTCTTTCTATGGACAACACGAACCAGACAGAATGCCCGTTTCCAGACAACTTCAAGATCGATGGAAAGCATGGATAGCAGGAGGCACACTCTGTTCAGAAATGGAAGCTTCTACTATTTTTGTTGTAAGTCGAATGCTAAAGTGCCGATCAGGTGGCATTATGACGTCTGGCATTGATTTAACACATCTACTGGTAACAGCTGTTGATGGATTGAAGTTATTAATTGAACAAGATATTTCACGGAGGTAATTTTGACATTTCTAGATGAATGTATCGAATTTGCTGGCCCAGCTTGGGAAAGATATGTTCATCATCCATGGATAGAAGCACTGTTTAGCGGTACATTACAAGAAGACAAATTTCGCTATTGGTTAATTCAAGATTTACCCTATATAGGTGAAAACGCGTCAGAGGTAGCATTTACAAAGGTGCCTCCACACAACCCATGGGTAAAACTACAAAGAGAATACGGTGTACGCGCAGCCGAATCACGTGTTGAGCTTAGAATGCTAGAAGATTATGACGAATTTGCATTAACACGCTGGGCTGCCAGACCACGTAGAGAAGCGTTTGTAAACTTTTTTGTCAGAGCATTCTACGAAGGCACATTTGGAGACATTTGTTGTGCAGTATATCCATGTTATTGTTTTCACAATACATTCGGCGTGAGATATGAAAGTGAAAAACCAATAAACATTTCGAAATTACAACGGGATTGGATATTACAATGGCAAGATACATTTTATAGAGATCTACAAAATGCAACCGTGGATGGGCTAAACGAATATGGCAATGCCAGTACTGAATTCGAACGCGATAAAATGCGCTGGCTATTCCTAAGAGCGACGCAACACCAAATTGCAACATTCGATGCAGCCTGGACAACATCTGATCCTTGGCCCGGTGAGGGAAAAGAGACAGGAATACTGGCTGGTAAAGCAAATTAGAGTACCTACTGATGCTGCATGTAATCAGCAAAATGTGAGATTAGTCAAATGAACAATTCCAAGTCAACACTACAATATCATATAAAGATGAAGCGGGGCGATGTGGGTAGATATGTGCTTCTTCCAGGTGACCCCGGGAGAGTACCGCTTATAGCTTCTTATCTAGACAATGCACAGCTAGTAGCAGAAAATCGAGAACACCGGACTTATACAGGAAATATTGCAGGTACAAAAGTATCAGTCACTTCTACAGGTATTGGAGGACCCTCAACTGCAATAGCAGTTGAGGAGTTAGCCAAGCTCGGAGCTGACACTTTTATAAGAGTAGGCACCTCCGGGATGATGCAAGACTTTATACAACCCGGTGATTTAGTAGTTGTCTCAGGTGCAGTTCGTGATGAAGGTACTGCACTACATTACATGCCAATGGATTTTCCTGCAATTGCAGACCTCGATGTTGTAAATTGCCTTCGACAAGCTTGTGAAACTACAGGCATCACTTACCATGTTGGTTTGTCACATTCTAAGGATTCGTTTTATGGAGAAGTAGAACCAGACAGAATGCCCATAAGCAATGTGTTGAAACATCGATGGGATGCCTGGGTACAGTCGGGAGTTCTATGCTCAGAAATGGAAGCAGCGGCATTGTTTGTGTTAGCTAGTACACTAGGTAAACGTGCCGGGGGCATTATGGTTGCGGGCGGAAGCCATGATGATCTCGAACCACTCTGTAAAACCGCTGTTGAAAGTATCCGCATGTTAATAGATATTGATTGAATGGCATAAACAAGCCAACGAATTAGTAAAGCGTTGCGCGTATAAGTATGAGGTTACACAAACCTAAGGAGGAACAAGGGTCACATGAATTCTGATCAAAAGTGGATGGCAGAAGCAATAGCGGAAGCAAGGAAAAGTCGCGAGTCTGGTGGAATACCAATAGGTTCTGTCTTAGTTGCACAAGGAAAAATCATAGGAAGAGGACACAACCAGCGCGTACAAAAAAACAATCCAATCCTACATGCAGAAATGGTAACATTCCAAAACGCTGGTCGACTTCGTGCTAATATATACTCACAAGCCACTATGTATACCTCCTTGTCACCATGTACAATGTGCGCTGGTACTATTGTCTTATACAAAATTCCGAGAGTGGTAGTTGGTGAAAACAGAACGGTCAAGAACTTAACTCTTTGTGAAGACTGGCTAACCCAACAAGGAGTAGAAGTAATCAATCTAGATTTACAGGAATGCGTAGATATCATGAGTGACTTCATAAAAGAAAGTCCTGAAATATGGCATGAAGACGTAGGGGTATAGTCACACAACCATTTAGGGAGGTACAATACTATTTCTTTCTCTAACAACCTAATTGCTAAAGCAGAACCATATATGAAATCCCAAATCAAGAAACCATTTCTGCTTGGTTTGGTTGCAGGTGATTTGCCAACTGAATGTTTCCAATACTGGCTTAAGGTAGATTACCCTTATCTGCACAACTTTATAAAAGTATGTGCTTTAGGTATGGTAAAAGCCAATACACCAGAAGATGTGGATGTCATGCTGTATCACGTGCAAAGTATTCAAGAAGAAATGAGAGATCATGAGAAACATGCAAAAGAATTGGGCATGTCTCGAGAAGATCTATTATCATACCCCATGGGTCCACTTAAGTATTCTTATACTCGCCATCAACTTGCCAGTGCATACGATGGTTCACTTGGAGACACCCAAGCATCAATCCTAGCTTGCCAATGGGGTTATGGCGAGGCAGTGAGAAGGTTGCTTGATCAACACACCATAGAAGATGACAACCCTTACTCAGAATGGTGGGCATTTCATAGCAATCCAGAACATCGCGAGGGTCTCAACAAAGCTTTGGAATTACTCGATAGACAAGCTGCTAAAAGCACAGAACACCAGAAAAAAACTATGGTTGATATATTTATGACTAGTGTTCAGCATGAAACTATGTTGTGGGACGAGTATTACAACATGTCACACTGGGAAACATATCCAACAGACTAAGCACAAGCATCAACCATAAATTATCTAGTCATTAGATACATCATTCAGGTTTCAACACTAAAACATCGCCTTCTATGTTAGCGCGCCCAAAACTCATGGGTAAATATTCCACGGCTTGATGTCTTACAATAAGATCATCGTAATGTTTACTAAGAACATTGCCTGATTGACCAGTAGTATGCATAAACAAGCTATTGCTCCAATCACTCAAATCTACTATTTGCCTATAACTAGGTACGTAAATTTGTTTGTATGGGTCTGAGAACTTGTATGGCCCGACATTAACAGTATACGAGCCGCCCCCATTACTTATTTCACGTTGAAACAAAGTACGTAAAACTGCAACTTCACTAAATGGGTTATGAGCATAAATAGTTTCATGTAATTCGCCCCATTTCCATTTGTCTACATTACGACCAGTCGATAGTAAAGGAATATTACCTTTAAAGTAATCTTCTAGAAATTCAGTAGAACGATCCAAGGCAGTAGAAGCAGCATCTAAACAATTTTCTTTAGGCACAGTGAGAACATCATCACACCATGGATTATCCGAATCCTCTAACACATTTACCAGAAAAGATGCATGTTTCCGATCAGCAAACTGTTCATACACGTTACCACGAAGTTCATCTTCAAATATGACCATACCTAGTTGATGAAACCATGTAGCGTAAATTGTTGCCGCTACACTATCCGCACCCATCTCAGCATCCCAAGTAATAACATGGTCAAGAGCAGGTTGGGCAAGATCTGATTTAGATTTTGATGGCTCAACGGATTGCAAATAAGGCAGCAATTCTATCGCTTGCCTACTTATCTGATCAGCCTGTATAGAAATCATATCCTCGATGGAAATCTTCCTGCCTCCATCGGTGAACTGCAGAATCAGCTCCTCTATTCGATCTGCTCTATATCGAGGAGCCCAGCTGCTTGAAATAAAAAATGGATAATCGTCTGAAACAACCTTGTTATTGGCAGTAACTATATATCCACTCTCTGGATTATAAACCTGCGGTAGTTGTTCAAATGGTATCCATCCTTCCCACTCGTATTCACTATCCCATCCTGGGACTGGAACAGTTCCATCTCCTTTTGCCCTCACAGGTATACGACCAGGACCAATATAACCTATATTTCCTTCCTGGTCAGCAAATACCATATTTTGACTAGGGGCCACATAATATCGCAAGGCATCAGTAAATTCATCCCAATCAGAAGCATAAGCCATTTTCATAAATGCATCTGCTGTAGTGTCTCCTGGATCTAGTGCAGTCCAACGCATTGCAAGCGGAGTGCCTGCATTGTCAGACACATCGCTAATGAGGGGTCCATGACGAGTACTTCTAGCAGCATATGGAATAGGAGCATCTTCATCATCCTTAACAAGAATCTCCTCTAACACTATAGTCATGTCTTCCCATTCCCCGTCAACCTCATACTGGTTTGGGTCAGTGGGATTTATTTTCTCAATGTATAAATCCTGTACATCTGGACCAAGATTTGTGAGGCCCCATGCTACATGTTCATTGTGACCAATAGGAATTATTGGCATTCCCAACAAGGTTGCACCCGTAACATGTAACAAGTTACCCTGCAATTCTACTAAATACCAAATAGATGGAATCTGAGCACCCAGATGAGGATCATTTGCAAGCAGTGGCTTACCACTTTCGGTCAACTCACCAGATATAACCCAGCTGTTGCTACCAACATCTTTATCACCCATTCGAAACATCTGCTGCATAGTTGAATCAACACCCAACAATGTCCCAGCCAAGTCACTAGAAATAATAGTTGTTGCTTCTGATGGGTATCCAGGCACCAGTTCATTGGCCCGGTCTTGGCCAACAGAAGACTGCAGTAATGACCGTAGTAACTCGTCCTCCCAATTCCCCCCCAAATCCCACATCATCATTTTTGACCATACTAACGAATCGTATACTGTCCAAGGCTCAGGAGTAAAACCCAGTATCAAATATTCAGGCGGTAGAGTGTGCCCCTCATCAAGCCATGCATTTACACCAGAAGCATAAGATTCCAGCGCAGCTCTAGTATCACTAGTTAGAAAATCCCAGGTTTGCACAGCAGAACGATACGTACCTAAAGTCCTTAAAAACCTGTCAATATCTAATGTGGTTTCTCCCAACACTTCGCTTAGACGTCCTGACCCAATACGACGATTCATCTCGAGTTGCCATAAACGATCTTGTGCGTGTACATATCCTAAAGCAAAATATGCATCAGCATCAGTGGACGCAAATATATGCGGAACACCATCAGCATCTCGCACAATCTCTATCTGCCCATCGAGTCCTGACAATATTACGATGCCTTCTGTTTTTGGCAGACTACTACGTAAATATAAATAACCTGCTATAACCAACAATATGGTCAAGCCTATTACTATACCTGCTCGTTTCGTTGCTATATCTTTCATATCTTGCAACCCTATTAGTAAAATGCAGTATAAAGCTCACCATCGTCATAGTCAAATCATTAATACCATCACTCATGGCTTGACAATTAGCATCAATTTGAGATAATCGCCATACAACATAATATAAGGCTAAGACGGAGCCAAGTACGCTAGATGATTATTGTCTTAGAATAGCACAGTCTAAAATAAGTCAAAATATTCTGGCGGAATTTCACTCTCGAGCCGCACCGGGGAACACTATGTGTCTATTGTGCGACATGGTAATTATCTAGTGCCGCGTCCCACGCGTTAGCAAGGAAGAAAAGCCGACAATCGGTAAATCAAGTGAGTCTTGACAAAAAAGACTAAACAGGGTGGTACCGCGGGACTAATTTAGCCCCGTCCCTTTTTCTGGGACGGGTTTTCTATTTTTGGTAGGGATGTCCGTATATAATGTTGTGGAGGAATACATGCTTGAATCATTAGATACTATAAAAACTACAGCTTTGTCTGAACTACAAAAAACAAGCGACAAGGAAACGCTGCGCCTATGGTATTCAAAACACCTAAGTAAAAACAGCCCATTAATCAAGTCGTTAAGAAACCTCAGTAACGT